>Ga0233425_10000269_pt1 | contig 138339 bp, 124 predicted proteins | sample Watercolumn_Towu_2_FD_181712 | JGI IMG/M metagenome (GOLD analysis project Ga0233425, IMG submission 181712) | Freshwater microbial communities from Lake Towuti, South Sulawesi, Indonesia - Watercolumn_Towuti2014_140_MG | ecosystem: Environmental > Aquatic > Freshwater > Lake | place...
AACAGATGATGTGTTATTTTTATTTTTTTTTCATTTTTCCTTTTCCCTTGCTCGAGCAGATTTCTAATGACGAGTGTTGCGTGTGTACTTGCTCGTTATTGAGTGTCGAAAATGGGTGTTGAAAATCTTGACTATAACAGTTGATTTTCGTCCTAGCGTCTTGCTCCCTCTCCTTGGGAGAGGGCCGGGTAGAGGCTTCTCTCTCTCTCTCTCTCTAGCAAAATCGAGGTATTCATCAACTTTGAGTTGTTAAATAATTGAAAATGAGGGTTGTATTTTAACGAAAAAGTGTGCATTGTGGGCTGAAAAGTAAGTTTGTTATATCTATTTTATTGAAAATTAATATAATAGGTGTCAATTTCCAGTAAAAATATTTGAATTCGAGCGCAAAATTACAAAATAATTCATAACAAGCAATGCGAGGGTGTCTTTGTAACGGAAATTTAATAAGTGTGATAGTTGGGTTAGTATCACGGTCAATGCTTTATACTGCCTGAAAGCCAACTATATCCTAGCCCAATGGCTAAGCCTTGGGTATAAGATGACATAATAAAAATGTGCTAAAGTCCGTAGAAAGCAAGAGTGCTGAAATTATTCAGAGAAGCCCCCTTCGACTCGCCCAAAGGGGAGAGAAAGACAATATTAACTAATTGGACAAATTTCACCCCATTCGGGGTTCAGCTTGTAAACGTGATATATATGCTACAATAATTACATCCCTTCGGGATTGTGGGATTTATAAACCATATAGAGACATGGGAATAGAAGAAAAGCCAGAATGGATGTAATTATTGTAGGATAAAGATAGGAGATAATCAGAAACCCCGAATGGGTGATATTCCCACGTTCCTCGTAGAGGATAAATATTCATAGAGACCAATATCATACATCACATTCCCCAGCGGGGCTTAATATCAATTGCGTTACATTTATTGGGCGGATAGAATGTTTTATAATTACAGGGTTTTACCCAAATTTTTATCATTGTTTGGCTAAAGCCAATATCTTATTCTCTTAACTATACGGCCCTAAATGGGCTGGCAATTCATACTCGGAATGACACATTTTCTTGTTTTCTTCAAACCCAGGGCGATGCCATTGGGCTAGGGTATATTACCACTTCGTGGCGAAGAGGTGGAGTTGGAATTGATTTGTGTGATGCTAAACAGAATTGTGTTTGTTCTTTTTGTAAACCTATTTCGGAACTGGAAACTTATTAGCGACTTTGTGCCTTCGTGCTTAAAAAATATCTTTCAGACACCGTATGCGACATCTCTACTATCCATGTGTTCTAACATCAATTTTTATTTTTCAAACATTATCATTTGTGCCTTTTGTGGTTCAATTTCCACATTTGATTTTCTCATCAAATTCGAAATAAACCCAAAAAGTGCGGCACTACCACCGCACTTTCTCTATAGTTTCAATACCGCTCTGAGTGCCTTATATCCAGCTGGACTTGTTTTAATCTGCTGTCCGTTTTTGAGGGTTAATTGTTGACTCTGTTTTTCGTAAAGTTCTATGCGTGATATCATTTCTACATTTACGATGGTGGACCGATGTACTCTCACAAATTGATTGTTCGGTAAATGTTCCTCAAAATACTTCATGGTTTGTTCCTTTAAATACTTGCCTTGCGTCGTAAATATCTGTACATAATCACCATCAGCCTGTATATATACGATGTCTGGTACTAAAATCATGTGTATCTTACTCCCAGATTTTACACCGATGCGTTCAATGATTTCCACTTGTTGTACCTTATCAGTAGGCTCTATTGGCTCTGGTTCGTCAATTGTGAGTCCTACATTTATATTGCTCGGTTGTGCTTGCATCGATCTTATTCTCAAATTTAAAATCATGTAAGTCAATATGCCTATAAATGTCCTATTAGGCAAAAATGATACGAATTGATATCCTTGTTTGTCCCCGATGATTAGGGTTGTCAATTCATATCCACCGCCTATCCAAATGCCAATCACAAGTATAGCTAAGGCTGTCATGTTGATGTGGCGTTGAAAAACAGGTAGAACATCAAAATTCCCATATTTTACCACAGTCCATAGCAATATTCCTAATATTCCATATAATATGCCATGTACGAATCCATCAACCATCAACGCCCACATAGGAAGTTCGATCAATCCATTTTCTGATATTGCAAGCAAGATTGAAAAAAGTAACCAAAGTGTTATGTAAATTATTGTTTTAGTGGTGTTTCCAACAAAAGGATTTGTCATAAATTGAATATTTGTCAATTTTCAAGTAACTATTAAATTCTAGTTTCTTAATTCACCACCTCCAAATACACACTCACCGGTTATTATCAGTCTTTTGGTGCTGTCTGTAGGCTCTATTGGTTTTCTGTTGTCTTGAAAACCTCCAAAAACCGAGTTGATATGTGTCTCCAAATACCAGTCGGCAGGTAAATAGATAGTTATGCCACCAAACACAGCGTTGATATCCAGTCGAGTATCACCTTCAGGAAGGTTCGTTTTACGTAAGTCTAATACAATGCCACCAAATACTGCATTCAGTTCTCCGCCTTTGAATTCGGGATCTAAAACAATATGTTCTCCACTTCCAAAAATTGCATTTTTGCTGAATCCCTCAGTGTTGGATTCCCATTTCCCTTGGCTGTTTTTTTCCCATTTTGACCAATTGTGATTACGATGTATGTGATTGTGAAAATCATCCGATTTCTGTTTACACTTGTTTTTACATCTGTTATGGAAATAATTTGGAAAAAAAAGACGGTTCGCAATTAGTATCAAACCTGTCAAAATTAGAAATATTGGCCAGTAGACATGTGTGAAATTGGCATCTATGCCAGGGAAAGCTTTAGGATATACTTCTATGATTTTCGGGATTAAAAAAAACTTACCAATTAAAATAAAAATAAATCCAGTGATGAAATGTCTTTTAAAAAGATTTATAATTCCTATCAAGATAATTAATGAAGGAATTGAAAATACTACACTTTTTAGTTCAACAGGAATGATTCCAAAGTTAAAGCCTAAAAACGTACAACCGATTAAAATTAATAGAAGTCCGAAACCTAAACCTCTATATCGATGCGAACCATAATTTGTTTTCATAATTATTGCTTGAGTTTAAAATTTGTGTTGGCAAATATACTTTAATTTATACGTCTAAATCTATCAAAAATCGATAAGAAACTGTATTTATCCCGACCAACGAATATAAATAAGTACATAAATCAATCATTTTTGTGTAAAGAATGATGCAAAAGTAACTTATATAAAATTTTAAATCAATAATATCATGCTATGTATTTAGTAGTATATAACTCGGTATAATTAATTATTAGAATGCTAAAAATTTTTTTATATTTAATAAAAAAGTACTATTTTTGTATCCAGATTATTAAACAAATAAATTATAATAAAATGGTAAGTTACAAAGATCTTGGATTGGTTAACACTAAAGACCTTTTCCAAAAGGCAATTGAAGGAAAATATGCTATTCCAGCATTTAACTTCAATAACATGGAGCAACTTCAAGCAATTATTCAAGCTTGTGTAGAATCAAAATCTCCAGTAATTCTTCAAGTATCTAGTGGAGCACGTAAATATGCAAATCAAACTTTGCTTCGTTACATGGCTCAAGGTGCTGTAGAATATGCAAAAGAATTAGGATTGAATATTCCTATCGTTCTTCACTTAGATCATGGTGATAGCTTCGAACTATGTAAAAACTGTATCGATAGCGGTTTCTCTTCGGTTATGATTGACGGATCGCACCTTCCTTACGAAGAAAACATAGCTCTTACTCGTAAAGTTGTAGAGTATGCTCACGCACATGATGTTACTGTAGAAGGAGAATTAGGCGTTTTAGCTGGTGTGGAAGATGAAGTTTCTCACGAACACCACACTTATACTCAACCAGAAGAGGTAGAGGATTTTGTGAAACGTACAGGTGTTGACTCTTTGGCGATTTCTATAGGTACTTCACATGGTGCAAATAAATTTACTCCAGCGCAATGTACAAAAGATGCGAATGGTATTTTGGTGCCACCACCATTGCGTTTTGATATCTTGGAAGAAATTGAAAAACGTATTCCAGGATTTCCAATTGTTCTTCATGGTGCTTCTTCTGTGCCACAAGAATATGTTGCTACAATAAATAAATTTGGAGGCTTGTTGAAAGATTCAATCGGTATTCCAGAAGATCAATTGCGTAAGGCTGCTGTTTCAGCAGTTTGTAAGGTAAATATTGATTCTGATGGTCGATTGGCAATGACTGCAGCTATTCGCGAAGTATTTCATACTAAACCAGGTGAATTTGATGCACGTAAATACTTAGGACCAGCTCGTGATGAATTGAAAAAACTATACAAACACAAAACAGAAAGTGTTTTGGGCAGTGCAGGTAGAGCATAATTGATAAACTAATATAAAAAAATGCCGTTCAGATTTCTGAATGGCATTTTTTTTATTCTAGTACTCTTGAAAGTTCGAGTTCTAATTCTTCTGGTCGGATATTGATTGAGATTTTACCATTTGAAGCATATGAAATCTGCCCGGTTTCTTCTGATACGATTATTGCTATTGCATCTGATTGCTCACTAATCCCTAAAGCTGCACGATGTCTCAATCCCATTCTTTTCGGAATGGATTGATCTTTGGATACAGGAAGGATACACGCTGCTGATTTTATCTTATGTTGACTAATAATCATTGCGCCATCATGTAATGGACTGTTTTTAAAGAATATGTTTTCAATTAATCGAGAATTGATACTGGCATTGATTTGCTCCCCTGAGTATTGGTAAAACTGTAAATCGTTTGTACGTGTTAAAACAATTAGTGCGCCAGTATTTGCTTTCGATAAATTTCTGCATGCAAGTACAATCTGAACTAAATCATAATTTGTCCTTTTTTGTTCTTCTCCTCTGTTGTTAAAAATAGTTTTTATAGGATTGTAAATACTCCATTTTCTAGTAGTACCTAAGCCCTGAAAGAAGCTTCGAATCTCATCTTTGAATAAAACTATAAGTGCGAAAGCACCTACACTCATTACTCTTCCAAGTATGGCACCCAGAAGTTCCATTTTTATTACATATGACACTATAAACCAAAAAATCACAAATGCGAGAATGCCAAAGAAAACATTTACAGCACCTGATCTTTTTAGCAGTCGGAACATTTGAAAAAGTAAAATCCCAACTAAGAAAATATCAATTACATCTCTTATCCCTATTTGAAACATGTGTTGTTCGTTTTTAGATGCTATGCATCCAGATATTCGTTAAAAATTGTTATTGCTTCTTTTGCAGCCCATACATCATGAACACGTAAAATTCGAGCTCCCCCCTGCAATGCTAGCATATTTGCTGCAGTAGTACCGTTAAGTGATTCTGCCGCAGTGGTTTGTAATGTGTTGTAAATCATAGATTTTCTTGAAATGCCACACAGTATTGGGATGTTTATTTCTTTAAAATAGTCCAGCTTTTTAAGTAAGATAAAGTTTTGTTCTCTAGTTTTTGCAAATCCAAAACCTGGATCTATCACTATATCATTAACACCCAAGTTTCTTAATTGATGAATTTTTAATTGAAAAAAACTGAGAATATCACTTACAATATCATTATAATCAGTTAAATTTTGCATGTTAGTAGCATCGCCTCTTGAGTGAGTTAGTATGTAAGCAGTTTTAAGAGAACTTACTGTCGAAAACATTTCTTTGTCAAAATTACCCCCACTTACATCATTAATCATAGCTACGTCATATTCTGACACTGCCAGTTGCGCTATCGATGCGTAAAAAGTATCTACAGAAATAGGAATATTACCAAATTCTTTTCGAATCAAGTCCAATGCAAATACTAAACGTTTTGCTTCTTCGTTTTCATTAATTAAAAGCGCATTAGGTCTTGTTGATTGAGCTCCAATATCAATAATTGTTGCACCTTGTTTTAATGCTTTTTCTGTATGAAAAAGAAGTTCGTCTTTTGTTGTGAAACTATTACCCGAATAAAATGAGTCAGGAGTTACATTTACAATTGCCATGATTATAGGCTTTGAAATGTCAATTATTTTATTGTTTAAGTTAATAATTTGCTCCAAATCTTTCTTTTATTCTAAATAATATACTATATTTGCTAAACTTGTGTGTACAAAAATAAGAAAAATTACGGGAAAGCTTCTTCATAAGAGTCTAAATACAGAAAATAAAATGCATTTCCTCTCAATTTTTTAATAAAACAATGTCTGTCGTCAAATTTTGTATAATTGGCGAAAAAATAAATTCACAATTGCTAATTTCAGAAAAAAAACACTATTTTTGTAGCGAGTTTATAATAATATAGTTCATTATTTAATATATCATACGTACTATGAAAGTAAAATCAATAGCAAAATTTGCTTCATTTTTTATGGTGTTATCCCTTGTTGGTTGCTCTTCAAAATCCGCTCCTGAGGGTTATTCCAGTCTTACAGGTTGGAAGTACAATGACAAAAATGGAACAGGCTTCGAGGTAAAGGGAGCTTTCAGAGGTGAAATACCGAGTGGAATGGTTGCTGTTGAAGGTGGTTCATTTACTATTGGTGAAAAAGGTGAGTTTGTTACCGCCCCACGTAATAGTAAACAAAGAAGAATTACTGTGAGTTCATTTTATATGGATCAGTACGAAATTCGTAATTTAGATTGGAGAGAATATACTAACTGGATGAAAGTGGTGTTTGCCAAAACAGCACCTAAGTTGGTTGAAAGAGTTCAACCAGACTCTAAAGTGTGGAGAGAAGAATTGGCATACAACGAACCTTATCTTCAGAACTATTTTAATCACCCTGCGTATGATCAATATCCAGTTGTTGGTGTTACATGGGAGCAAGCCATGGATTATTGTGTGTGGCGTACCGACCGTGTAAACGAACTTTCATTAATACGTGAAGGTGTTATTGAAGCTCCTGATTTTTTTGAATTAGAAAAGCAAACAAGTGCAGATTCAATTGCTAAGTTTTTTGTATTCAATACTCAGAAATATCTTCAACAAGCTAGTTATCAACCAGCAGTTGGTAGAAGACCCTATAAGGATGTTTATGGTTTAGAAAGAAAAGTTGATTTGTCGGATGGTATATTAGTCCCAGATTACAGACTCCCAACAGAAGCAGAATGGGAATTTGCAGCTTATGCAATATATGCATCTGCAGGAGGTGAAGGTTTTGTTCCTGAAGGTAAAATATATCCATGGTCAGGAGCTCAGCTTCGTAACCCTACTAAAGAACAATTGGGTAAAATGCAAGCTAATTTTGTAAGAGGTAGAGGTGATATGATGGGAACATCTGGAAGCTTAAATGATAAAGCTACTATTACCGCACCTGTAAGTTCTTTTTATCCTAATGATTTCGGTTTGTATAATATGGCCGGAAATGTTAATGAATGGGTGTTGGATGTTTATAGAAACACATCCTACGAAGATATGTCTGAATATAACTCATTCCGCGGTAATGAATATAAAACTCCTATTTCAATTGGTTTGGATTCATTAGGACGTAATATCTACCAAATTGATTCTTTAGGTCGTTTAGAAATGCAAGTAGAAACTGATGCGCGTAACTTCAAAGATGGTGATGCTACCTCTATGGTGATAACTGATTTTGCTCAATTTGGTGATACAACTGGATTAAGTAATCTAATGGATAAGTCAAAAGTGAAAATTGATCCAACGGATGTTTTACGTCCTAAAGTAACAAACAAAACACGTGTGTACAAAGGAGGTTCATGGAAGGACCGTGTATATTGGTTGAATCCTTCTACTCGTAGATTCTTAGATCAAGATAAATGTACTAATGATATTGGTTTCCGTTGTGCAATGAGTATGATTGGAAGTTATGAAAAAGCTGAAGCTAAAAAGTAATTTTGTCTAATTATTAAATTGTTTATTTAAAGATTTAAGGGGTATCATTTCAATCGAAATGATACCCCTTCATTTTATAATTGTTTTTCTGTGTCGTCATTTTTTCGTACTTTTGTGTCTCAAATTTAATTATTATCGAAAAAAAGTAAAATACATATATTATATTATGAACAGAATGATTATTGCAGATGCGCTAAAGAGCACTAATTTTGGAGATACAATTATTATTAAAGGCTGGGTACGTACTAGGCGTGGAAATAAAAATGTGAGTTTTATAGCAATGAATGATGGTTCATGCTTAAACAACATACAAGTAGTCGTAGATCATGCAATTTTTAATGATGAATTATTAAAACCAATAACCACAGGTGCATGTTTGTGTGTGTCAGGAAAGTTAGTTTCCTCACAAGGGCAAGGGCAAGTAGTTGAGGTGCATGCTGAAAGTATTCAGATTTATGGTGAAGCCAATCCCGAAACTTATCCACTTCAAAAGAAAGGACATACTTTAGAATTCCTACGTGAGATAGCTCATTTACGTCCACGAACAAATACATTCGGTGCAATATTTAGGATACGCCATCAAATGGCAATGGCTATTCATAATTTTTTTGATAGTAGAAGATTTTATTATTTTCACACACCTATTATAACATCATCCGATTGTGAAGGAGCTGGTCAAATGTTTCAAGTTACTACGTTAAATCTTTATGATCTTAAAAAGGATGAAAATGGAAGCATAGATTATTCAAAAGATTTTTTTGGAAATCAAGCATCTTTAACTGTGTCGGGTCAATTGGAAGGTGAATTGGCTGCTATGTCAATGGGAGCTATTTATACATTTGGACCTACTTTTAGAGCAGAAAACTCAAATACACCTCGTCATTTATCCGAATTTTGGATGATAGAACCTGAAGTCGCATTTAATGAAATTGAAGAAAATATGCAATTGGCTCAAGACTTTATTCAATTTTGTATAAAGTGGGCGCTTGATAAATGTATGGAAGATATTTTATTTTTGTCAAATATGTATGACAAAGAGCTAATTGACCGTCTAAATTTTGTGGTAAATAACGATTTTGAACGATTGACATATACCGAAGGTATTGATATTTTAGAGAATGCAATTAAAAATGGACATGTGTTTGAGTTCCCTGTAAGTTGGGGAATTGATTTACAATCTGAACATGAAAGATATTTGGTTGAACAATTTTTCAAAAAACCTGTTATCTTAACAGATTATCCGAAGGAAATTAAGTCTTTTTATATGAAACAAAATCCAGATGGTCGAACAGTTAGGGCCATGGATGTGTTATTTCCGAAAATCGGTGAAATAATTGGAGGATCGCAGAGAGAAGAAGATCTAACTAAACTTCAAACTAGAGCAACTGAAATGGGTGTGCCAACAAAAGACATTTGGTGGTATTTAGATACAAGACGATTTGGAACTGCACCCCATTCTGGTTTTGGTTTGGGTTTTGAAAGGTTGTTGTTGTTCGTTACTGGAATGTCAAATATCAGAGATGTTATCCCTTTCCCTCGTACTCCCAATAATGCAGCTTTTTAATATAGCTTTTTTGTTGATTGTGTATAAATATGCAATCATATAACATCAACAGCCTAAGTTGGCTATGTCTTATGCATTTGACTGTATATTTATTTTCAAGTTATGAATATTTTTCGTATTTTTGTAATTAATAATAGAAGCACAATCTTACTAAAATGGTGATTTAGATTTATGGATAAAGTAAAAATTAATGATTTTGACAATGTCGTAGTACGTTTTTCAGGAGATTCAGGTGACGGTATGCAGTTAACGGGAACTTTGTTCTCCAACCTTTCAGCTATACTAGGAAATGAAATTTCAACCTTCCCCGATTTTCCATCTGAGATTAGAGCACCACAGGGAACTGTAGGTGGAGTGTCTGGTTTTCAAGTTCACTTAGGTTCAAATAAAATTTTTACACCTGGAGATAATCCAGATGTGTTGGTAGTGATGAATCCAGCGGCGCTGAAAGTGAATGCTCCATCTATTAAAAATAATTCGGTTTTGATATTTGATACCGATAATTTTGAGAAATCTGATTTTGAAAAGGCGGGTTTTCTAACTCTAAATCCATTTCAGGAACTATCCATTTCCGAAACTGTTCAGTTGATACCTGTTCCACTAAGCTCGCTTACACAAAAAAGTTTAGAAGGTTTAGGCTTTGATAATAAAACGGTATTAAGAAGTAAAAATATGTTTGCCTTAGGATTAATCTGTTGGTTGTTTAATAGACCAATTGATAAGGCTATACATTTTTTGGAGAATAAGTTTAGAAAAAAGAAAGAGGTTTTATCAGCCAATGTAAAAGTTCTTACTGATGGTTTTAATTACGGCAATAATTTGCATTTGTCCATCTCAACTTTTCAAGTAGAGAAATCGAAACATGTTGAATCTGGTAAATATACAAGTATATCGGGGAATAAAGCTACTGCATGGGGATTGATTGCTGCAGCTCAAAAGTCAGGTCTTCAATTGTTTTTAGGAGGATATCCTATTACACCTGCTACTGATGTCATGCAGGAATTGGTATTATATAAGAATTTAGGCGTTAAGGTTATTCAAGCTGAAGATGAAATTGCCGGAATTACAACTTCTTTGGGAGCATCATTTGCTGGTTGTCTGGCTGCAACAAATACTTCGGGTCCAGGATTGGCATTAAAGTCAGAAGCAATTGGTCTTGCAGTTATGGCTGAGTTACCTATTGTTATTATTGATGTTATGAGAGGTGGCCCATCAACTGGCTTACCAACAAAAACTGAACAGACAGACTTATTGCAAGCATTATACGGTCGCAATGGAGAAAGTCCTGCAGTTGTAATGGCTGCTGGTACACCAGCTGATTGTTTTCATTTTGCATATATGGCATCAAAAATTGCTTTAGAGTTTATGACTCCAGTGATTTTACTCTCAGATGCTTTTATCGGAAACGGTTCATCTTTGTGGAAACTACCTCGACTTGAAGATTTACCATCCATTACACCACACTATACAAAAGCAGGACTTGAAAAAGTGAATGTCACTTCACGTGATCAAAATACAAAAGTTAGATATTGGAGTATTCCTGGTACTGAAGGTTTTGGACATCGAAATGGAGGCTTGGAAAAGGATTACAATACAGGTGCTATTTCAGTAGATGCTCTTAATCATCAAAAAATGGTAGATACTCGTAAGGAAAAGGTACAAAATGTATCAAATATAATACCAGATGTTGTAATTGAAGGTGATGATACAGCTGAAATATTAGTTGTAGGATGGGGTGGTACTCATGGACATTTGTTGAATGCTGTTTCAAATATCAATGCATCAGGTAAAAAGCTTGCTCTTGCCCATTTTAATTACATCAACCCTCTCCCAAAAAACACTGAGGATGTGTTTGGGAAATTTAAAAAAGTTGTAGTTTGCGAATTGAACACCGGGCAATTTGTCTCATATTTACGGTCAAAGGTATCAGGGGTTGAATTTCTTCAGTACAATAAAGTTCAGGGACAGCCATTTACTGTTTCCGAATTAGAGTCACATTTCAACTCATTGTTGAAATAAAGTATTTTAATTAAGATAAAGGAATATTACATATGGAGACTACAAATATACAATATACAGCAAAAGATTTTAAAAGTGACCAGTATGTTCGCTGGTGCCCAGGCTGTGGAGATCACGCAGTACTAAATTCGCTTCAAAAGGTATTAGCCGATTTAGCTATACCACCGCACCAAACAGCTATTATTTCGGGTATTGGTTGTTCATCAAGATTGCCTTATTATGTTACAAGTTATGGATTTCACACTATACATGGAAGAGGGGCAGCTATAGCAACAGGTGTTAAGGTTGCAAATCCAAAATTATCTGTTTGGCAAATAACTGGTGATGGCGACTGTTTAGCCATTGGAGGAAATCATTTTATTCATAGTGTTAGACGAAATGTTGATATTAATGTTCTTCTATTTAACAATCAAATTTACGGATTGACGAAGGGACAGTTTTCGCCAACTACAAAAAAAGGTTTTGTTACAAAATCTTCACCTTTTGGTACTGTAGAAAGGCCATTTCGTCCAGCCGAACTTGCCTTTGGTGCACGAGGAACATTTTTTGCTCGCTTTTTGGATGTGGATTTAAAAGTAGCTCAGTCTGTGATGTTGGCTGCTGCAAAACATAAAGGTACATCTGTAATTGAGTCATTAGTAAACTGTATTATTTTCAATAATGGTGCTCATGGTTGGTTGGCAGAAAAGGAAAATAGACCTGATAGAACTATCGTTTTGGAACATGGAAAGCCTATGATTTTTGGTAAAGAAAGAAATAAAGGGCTTGTACTAGATGGTATGACTTTGAAGGTGGTGACTATTGGCGAAGATGGAGTAACAGAATCTGATATATTAGTACACGATGCTCATGCCCAAGATAGTACAATTCAATTAAAATTGGCAATGATGGAAGGTCCAGAAATGCCTATTGCCATGGGAGTAATAAGAGAAGTTCAGGAAGAAACATATGATGCTGCTATGGAACAGCAAATCCTAAACGAACAAGCTAATTCAAAAATAAAAACATTTGATGACCTAATTGCTAGCTGTGAGCAATGGGAAATGTAAAACTTACTCATTGGGATAAAAAAACCATAAAACGGTATGAGTTGCACTCATGCCGTTTTTTTTTATTAGTCATTTAGAATGATTACCTTTGCAAAAATAAATGCACGATGATAATTAATGAGCCTAATAAAAACTATAATGAACCCATGCACACTTGTGAACATATTTTGAATCAAACCATGGTTCGTATGTTTGGATGTGGAAGGGCAATTAGTGCACATATTGAAAGAAAGAAATCGAAATGTGATTATTTGTTACAATCTATACCTACTGAATTAGAAGTTGTTAAAATTGAAGAGCAAGTTAATTGTATAATTAATCAACATCTTCCTGTAACAAGTGAAATTGTCGATATAGAAGAAGCTACCAGAATTGTAGATGTATCAAGACTTCCCAAAAGTGAAACAGATCAATGTAGGATTGTGAAAATTGGTAGTTATGATGTTTGTGCCTGCATTGGGCAGCATGTTAGTAATACAGCTCAAATAGGACGATTTAAGATAATAAGCCATGAATATAAAGAAGGTTTATGGAGAGTTAGATTTAGACTGTTGTGATAGAAAACGAAACTGAATTATGACTGCTCCAAAATCAAAAATAAAAACAAAATCATCTAAAGCCACTCAATCAAACTTCTGGCACAAAAGTTTTAGATATATCAAGAAAGGTATACTTTTCTTCTTTGGTATCAGCATACTATGGGTGCTCATAGATTGGTTTTTGCCTGTATATTTGACACCATTGATGTGTATTCGTACAGTGGAATCAATTGTATCTGGTGAGTCGCCGCAAAATGAAAAATCATGGGTGTCAATTGAAGAAATATCTCCAAATATAGTTCAAGCTGTGGTGGCTTCCGAAGACAATAGATTTATGATGCACAACGGTTTCTCTTTCAAAGATATGAATCGGGCATTTAAATCGAATCAAAAAGGGAAAAAAGTTCGAGGAGGTAGTACCATTTCGCAACAAACAGCCAAAAACGTGTTTTTGTTTCCACAACGATCATACATAAGAAAAGGTTTAGAGGCTTATTTTACCTTATTGATAGAACTAACATGGGGAAAAAAGCGGATTATGGAAATGTATCTAAATGTGATTGAAATGGGAGATGGTATTTATGGAATTGAAGCTGCATCTCAAATATATTTCCATAAATCTGCCTATGAATTAACTAAATCAGAATCTGCCTTGATAGCTGCTTGTATTCCCAATCCACATAAATTTCATGTGGATAATCCTTCATCTTACATCCGTGGTAGGCAGTCAAAGATTTTGAGTTTAATGGGTAAAATAGGCCGTGTGAATTTAGATAAAAAGTATCCTCCTCGCAAGCACAGAAAACCTAAATGAATAGAGATATACAAATTCATAATTGGGGAATGATTGAATATAATCTAGCCTGGAGCAAACAAGAAGAAATTTTCAATCATCAAATAGCATTAAAATCTGATGATTTACCTACCGAAAATCATCTTGTCATTTGTCAACATCCACATGTATATACCTTGGGCAAAAGTGGTGATGACCAAAACTTATTGTTGAATTACATACAGCTTCAAGCAAAAAGTGCAAGTTTTGTGAAAACCAACAGAGGTGGAGATATAACCTATCATGGACCTGGTCAATTGGTAGGTTATCCTATTCTTGATTTGTCGAATTTTATGATTGGTTTGAAGCAATATATTTGGCTCATAGAGGAAGTAATAGTTCAAACATTAGCACACTATTCAATTATATCTAGTCGTTTAGAAGGAGCTACTGGAGTTTGGATTGATGTAGGTACACCCAAAGTCCGTAAGATTTGTGCTATTGGAGTAAAAAGTTCAAAATTTGTAACCATGCACGGATTTGCTTTAAATGTTAATACAGATTTGGAGTTTTTTAATTATATCAATCCCTGTGGCTTTGTTGATAAAGGAGTAACTTCAATGCAAAATGAAATAGGAACTTGTGTCAATATCCATGAAGTTGAAGAAGTTCTGCTTACTAAATTCACTTCAATTTTCCACAAAGAGTAACATACTTTTTTACGTATTGTTCAAATATGCTTTTGAAACTAAAAAATAAGAGTTTTAAAATCAAAGATTTTCATTTTTATTTCACAAATAATTAATATGTAAAAATAGAAAGTTGTAGATTTTTTTTATATTTTTGTATGCGAAAAATGAGTAAGATGTAATTTGAATATTTTAAATCTTGATATTTTATATTAGAAATACAAAATATCCGTTATGCTATAAAACGACTAAATAATTTGAATCAAAAAATCAATTTTAAATTAACAATCAAAAAATTTATAAAACTAAAGTCATGGAAAACAAACAATCAAAAAAGAGAGGTTTTACAGGTATTAAATCTTCAGGACTTATCATTCTAGCATGTTTAGGTCTAGCTATAATTATTTATCATTTTGTGTTGGGTAATCCAGCAAACTTTATGGAAAACAATCCAGAAGGTCACCCACTTCCAGGTAATTTCTTGGGCTTGATTTACAAAGGTGGTGTTATTGTTCCAATTATCCAAACATTATTGTTGACAGTTATGTCGTTGAGTGTTGAGCGTTTTTTTGCAATTAAAAATGCAGAAGGAAAAGGTAAATTGGTGAAGTTTGTTGCTGAAGTAAAAGCAAATCTATCAAAAGGTGATATCAAAGCAGCTGCTGCTTTATGTGATAAACAACAAGGTTCTGTAGGTAATGTAGTAGCTTCAACATTGATTAAATATCAAGAAGTAGAAGAAGATGAAACATTGTCAAAAGAACAAAAGATTTTAGCTATTCAAAAAGAAGTAGAAGAAGCTACAGCATTAGAATTGCCAATGTTGAGCCAAAATCTATCTATTATAGCTACTATTGTTACTTTAGGTACTTTGATGGGACTACTAGGTACTGTAATCGGTATGATCAAATCATTTGCTTCTCTTGCAGGTGCAGGTGGAACTGACTCTGTAGCACTTTCTGCAGGTATCTCAGAGGCACTTATCAATACAGCATTCGGTATCTTAACAGGTGCTTTGGCAGTAGTTTCTTATAGCTTCTTTACATCAAAAATTGATAAAATTACTTATTGTATTGACGAAGTAGGTTTCTCTATCGTACAAACATTTGCTGCATCTCACAAGTAATCACTCTTAAAAATAACGTGCTATTATGTCAAAAGTAAAAGTAGCAAGGAAAAGTACTCTTATTGACATGACCGCGATGAGTGATGTTACTGTACTGTTGCTAACCTTTTTTATGTTAACTTCAACGTTCGTAAAAAAGGAGCCAGTTCAAGTTGCCACTCCAGCGTCAGTGTCCGAAATCAAAATACCAGAAACCAATATTTTACAAGTATTGATTGACCCACAAGGTAAGGTGTTTTTGAGTTTGGACAAGCAAGCCGATATGGTAAATACCTTGAAAGCAGTTGGTGAAGAATATAAAATGACATTTACGGATGCAGAAATACGTTCGTTTATGATTCAAAAAACATTCGGAGTTCCAATGTCAAACATGAAAGCTTTTTTGGCTTTGAAAGCAGCCAAACAAGACGAGATACTTAAAGATTACGGAATACCTAATGACTCATTAGATAATCAATTCAAAGTATGGATTAAAAGTGCTAGAAGTTCAAATGCTGACCTTCGAATCGCTATTAAAGCCGATATGGCAACTCCATATTCTGTAATCAAAAACGTGATGAATTCTCTTCAAGACTTGAATGAGAATAAATACAATTTAATTACATCGCTTAAGGAAGTAGCAGAAAAATAGAAAATTATGGCTCAATTAGAAAGTAACGACGGAGGCGGCGGTAAAAAGAAAAAAGGCGGAAGTAAGCAGAAAAAAATGAGTATGCACGTGGATTTTACACCCATGGTGGATATGAACATGTTACTTATTACGTTTTTTATGCTTTGTACATCCTTGAGTAAGCCTCAAACGATGGAAATAACCATGCCTAGTAATGATAAAGTGCAGCAAGGTCAAGAAAGTAAAGTAAAAGCTTCTAAGGCGATTACCATTTTGCTGTCAGGGAAAGATAAAATTTATTATTTTACTGGTGAACCTAAATACAATGATCCCACTTCACTTAATCCTACAACCTATAAATCTGCTGGATTGCGTAAATTTTTGCTGTCTAGAAATGTGGATGCAGTGAAAGAAGTTGAGAAATTGAAAAAGGATAAGTCTGATAAGCTAATCACAAAAGAGACATGTGACTCATTAGTGAAAATTGCCAAAGGGGGTAAAGAAACTCCTACTGTAATTATCAAGGCAGCAGATGATGCAAATTATAAAAACTTGGTGGATGCCTTGGATGAAATGCAAATTTGCAGCATCGGTAAATATGCAATTGTTCCTATTACAAAGCAAGATAAAGATTTGATTAAATCATATGAGTTGGCTAATAATTTGCCTTTAAGTAATTTAAAATAGTTTAATGCCTAAATTAGAGTAATATGAGTAAAATAGATTTAACCTCAAATGAATGGCGTGAACTTGTTTTTCAAGGTAAAAACAAAGCCTATGGTGCCTATGTGCTTCGCGAAGAGTCAGCTAAACGACATAACATAGCCATTGTAATAATTACAATAGTAGCTATCATCGGGTTTCTTTCTCCTCAGCTAATCAAAATGGTTACACCTAAAGAAAAAGAAGTAAATGTGGATGAAACTTCTTTATCAAAATTAGAAGATATTAAAAAGGAAGAGAAGGTAGAAAAGATAATTGAAGTAGAACCTCCAAAAGAAGTAATTAATCAAGTGAAGTTTACTCCTCCAGTGATTACTGAAGATAGTAGAGTGAATGAAGCTGACGAAATGAAGTCACAGGCAGATCTTGATAAAGCGCCAAATATCTCTATCATAGATGTTACTGGTGGTTCTGACAAGAGAGTTGATCCTGAAGAGCAAGTTCAGCAAGTTACTCAAGAGGTTGTTGAGGAGAAAGTTTATTCTTTTGTAGAACAACAACCTCAGTTTCCTGGTGGAGAAGGAGAGTTGCAGGCTTTTGTTGCAAAGAACATGAAATATCCTGCTATCGCATTGGAAAATAGAATTCAAGGTAAGGTTATCATTCAGTTTGTAGTAGGAAAAACAGGTAAGGTGTCTAGAGTAAAGGTAGTTCGTTCTTTAGATCCTGCTTGTGATAGAGAGGCGGTACGTGTGGCAGAGTTAATTCCTGATTTTATACCAGGTAAGCAAAATGGTCAAAATGTGGCTGTAACTTATACTTTGCCTGTGAGTTTTAAAATGGCAGAATAGTTTTTTTGGATATGAGGAGTTTTTATTCACTGTTGGTTGTAGGTTGTTTTGCATTACTTTCTTGTGAATCTAAAAAGCAAGGAGGACAAGTACAAACTTATACCTCTGGTACAATAAAAATTGCAGTGGATGAAACATTTGAACCCATAGTTAGAGAAGAGTTGGAGGTGTATCATGCTTTGACCCCTGCAGCTACTATCACTCCAAAATATACAACTGAAACAGAAGCAATAAATTTGTTTCTTAAAGATAGTGTTCGATTTGCAATTACAACTCGACCTTTATCTGAAAAGGAAACAAAATCGCTGAATACTAAAAAGCTATATCCTCGGTCTATTAAAATAGCTACCGATGGTATAGCTTTAATTGTTAATAATGCCAATACAGATACATTGATATCAGTTGCTGAATTAAAGAAGATTCTTACTGGGAGTGTACATTCATGGAAAGAATTGAATCCTCGTTCGAAGTACAATGAACTTCAGATTGTATTTGACAATAATAATTCGAGTACTGTGCGATATGCAATTGATTCTATTTGTAGGGGCACAGTGATGACAAAGTCTAATCTTTATGCTAAGAAATCTAATTTAGAAGTGATAAAATACGTTGCTTCTTCACCCAATGCTATAGGTGTGATAGGTGTCAATTGGCTTGGAGAAAAATCGGACTCAACTCATCTGACATTTAATAATAAAATACGGGTGATGTCCGTTAGTAAAGAATATCCAGCAACAGAAGCCAATAGTGTTAAACCTTATCAGGCTTACCTTTTGTATGGCGATTATCCTCTGGTACGTACGGTTTATATTTTATTAAATGACCCAGTTGGAGCACTGCCCTCGGGATTAACCACTTTTTTTACAGGTGATAAAGGACAGCGAATTTTATTAAAGTCAGCTTTAGTACCTGCAACTCAAGCCATACGTGTTGTTCACGTTAACAAAGAATAGTAATTAATAACTTTATTAATTTAAAATAGATATGATGAAAGCAAATATTTATTCATTATTGCTTATAAGCTCTTTAATTGTTGGATCATCAACGGTTCAAGCAAAAGGAGGTCAAGGTATTGCATATTTTAATGCAGGTTTTCCACAGGTAGCTAAGCCACAGTTGATTCAAGAAATCAAAGATGATCCTAGTTCAAGTGTTGAGCCTTGTTTTTATTTAGGAAATGTGTATTTCGAAGAAAATAAATTGGATTCAGCCAGCATGTATTACAAACAAGGACTTGCTACGGATGCGAATAGTTCAATGAATGCAATTGGTTTGGCTACGTTAAAGGTTAAAACAAATATCAAAGAGGCAGAGGCTGAAATTCAAAATGCTTTACGCATGAAGAATGGAAATAAAAATGTAGAGGTATTGATTGCAGCTAGCCGTGCATATTTATTGAACGATAAAATTGATGAGGCTTTAGTTTATTACGAAAAGGCAAAAAAAATAAAGTCTAAATATGCACCTGTATCTGTATTGCTAGGTGATATTTATGTAGCCAAAAAGGATGTCGGAGCAGCATGTTCAAATTATGAACAAGCCATTTTGTTTGATAATTCATGTAAAGAAGCCTATGTAAAATATGCTAGGGCTTACAGAAAGGTAAATCCTACTCTAGCCATAGACATGTTAGGGAAACTAAAAGCTAAAGTACCTACATTCTTATTAGCAGATAGAGAAATGGCTGATATTTATTATGCACAAAATGATTTTGCTAAAGCTGCTGAGTTGTATGGCAACTATTTACAATCGGGTAATTCTACAGTTCAGGATTTGACAAGATACGCCTTGACTTTGTTTTTCAATAAAGATTATCCAAAATCTATCGAGATTGCTCAAAATGGGTTGAAAAAGGATCCAACAAATCCTGCCTTTAATCGTATAGCAATGTATAATAATACAGAATTGAAAAAATACGATGAAGCTATGACCTATGCCGATAGACTTTTTAATAAATCAGTTAATGCTAAGTTTACCTATTTGGATTATAGATATTATGGACAAGTTCTGCGAGATACAAAGCAATTTGACAAAGCGATAGAGCAATATCAGACTGCATTACAATATGATTCTTCTAGAGTGGAATTATACAAGGATATGGCTGATATGTATAGCGATAGTAAAAATTATGTAGCAGCTGTTTCAAAGTTTAATGATTATTTAAGTAAAATTGATTCCACTAAGAAGACAACTTCTTTGTGGATGGAATATGGAAAAATGAATTATTCATTAGGAGCTATTACAGATACCTCTAAGGTGAAGAAGGAAAGAAGTATTGAAGCATTGATTGTAGCAGATAGTACTTTTGCTAGAATTGCCAGAAGTGAAACTAATTACAGAGGAAATTTCTGGAGAGCTCGTACCAATGCTCTTAAAGATCCAGAATCAACCCTAGGTTTGGCAAAACCATATTATGAAATGACGGCTAAATATGTAGAAGGAAAAAATGATCCTGCTCGTTATGCATCTGTATTGGTAGAGTGTTATAGATATATGGCATTTTATTATTTGAAAAACAAAGATTATTCTAATTCAATAGTATTTAGTAACAAAGCTTTGGCAATAGATGCAAAAGATACAAATACACTTATGATTCTTGATTTGGCGACTAAGGCTAGCAAAGGAAAGAAATAGACTGTTTTAATTGTTATGAAAAAAGAAGTAGAATTTGTTTCTACTTCTTTTTTGTTTTTATAATATACACATCTTGATTATTATTGCTACTTTTGTCTGTCATTATGTCATATTTACAGTAAAATTCAATTTCTATGCAAAATTCTGAAATTCAAGCTGTGAAGCAAAGGTTCGGAATCATTGGAACATCCGAACTACTCAACAGAGCTATCGATATTGCAGTACAAGTTGCACCTACAGATTTGTCAGTTTTGATTACCGGAGAAAGTGGTGTTGGTAAGGAGAACTTTCCTCAGATTATTCACCATTACAGTCATCGTAAACATGGGCAGTATATAGCAGTAAATTGTGGAGCAATACCCGAAGGAACAATAGATTCCGAATTGTTTGGTCATGAAAAGGGCTCATTTACAGGTGCAAGTGCCGATCGAAAAGGATATTTCGAAGTAGCAGACGGAGGTACTATTTTTTTAGATGAAGTGGGTGAGTTACCGCTGTCAACTCAGGTAAGACTTTTGAGAGTGTTGGAAACAGGAGAATTTATAAAAGTAGGATCATCCAAAATTCAAAAAACAAATGTACGGGTAGTTGCAGCTACTAATCTGAATATGACACAGGCAACGCGTGATGGTAGGTTCAGGGAGGATTTATACTACAGATTGAATACTGTTCCTATCAATGTGGTTCCTCTTCGGGAACGTAAAGAAGATATAGTGTTACTTTTTAGAAAATTTGCAACTGATTTTGCTGAGAAATATCGTATGCCTCCTATCAAGCTTAATGATGATGCTAAACAGTTACTTGAAGATTATTATTGGAATGGCAATGTAAGGCAATTAAAAAACATTGCAGAACAAATGTCAGTAATAGTACAACAACGTGAAATCACTGCTCCAATTTTAAAAACATATTTGCCTGAGAATGAAATGGAGCGTTTTCCAGCTTTGCTTAATAGTAACAATGTTGACTATAAGACTTTCAATAATGAAAGAGAGATTTTGTATCAAGTTCTTTTTGATATGAAAAAGGATGTTACCGATTTAAAAAAATTAGTTCATGATTTGATGGGTAGCCAAGGTGTGGATGCAGTAAAATCGGATATTAATTTTACCAGTTCTATAGTATCTAGAAGTGAGTCTATTTTTTCAACACCATTAGTAGCCACTAATGATTTTAAATCAGAATCATTAAATCGTGAACCTAAAGTTTATCAAGTTGAAGAAGATGAGAATTCATATCAATTAGCTGTTGAATATAATGAGATTAATGACAATCAGCCTCTTACCTTAGAGGAGATGGAAATGCAGATGATTCGAAAAACCCTTGAAAAACATAAAGGTAAGCGAAAGCTTGCAGCAGAGGAATTGAAAATCTCCGAAAGAACTTTGTATCGAAAAATTAAGGAATATGGAATTGAATAATAAATTGCCTGGACTGATTATGAAACTGGCAGGTATACTGGTGTTGACTTTTATGATAGGTGGATGTTCTATATCGTATAAGTTAAATGGATCTTCAATAGACTATAGTAAGATAAAAGCAATATCCATTGCCGATTTCCCGAATGTTGCTGAATTGGTATATCCTCCATTTTCAGCACATTTGAGTGATAAAATTAGAGATGTATTTACAACTCAAACCCGCTTGCAGGTTCTAAGAAAAGGGGGAGATTTGCATTTGGAAGGTTCAATAGTAGGATATCAGATATCACCTATGGCAGTAGGAGCCAACTCAAATTCCTTGGCGACAGAATCTAAGCTTACAGTAACTGTAAATGTGCGATTTACTAATGATAAAAATCCTGAGGAAGATTTTGAAAAGAAGTTTGTTTCATATAGAATTTTTAATAAGAATCTATCCGAAGAACAGGAAGAATTGATGAAGCAGATAACTACGGAAATAGTTGATAATATATACAATGAAACAGTGGCTAAATGGTAAAAATAGCTAGTTGGGAGAAGAGTAATCCATGACACAAGAAGAATTTATATATGCATTAAAGAATCCTAATGAGATTTCAGTAAACTTAGAGACCTCGCTTCAGGAAATGATAGGGCGTTATCCCTATTTTGTTACAGCTAAACTCATGTTGTTGAAAATTTCACAGCAAAAAAAAGAAGTCTGTTTTGAAAGTGATGCTAAGAGGATGGCAAATTATGTGATAGATAGAAGGTGGTTGTACTACTATCTGTATCCAGAGTTTCAATTATCAGATGGTTTGGTGCCACGTGACGATTCCAAGAGAATAGGAGGAAGCTATTTTGATTTAATTGATAGTGTCAATACAGAAGGAGGCGAATCAAAACAAATGCTATCCGAGCTTGTGCTAAAGTTGAAATCAGCAAGGATGACAATAACGGAGAATATGCATAGTGAAGCAATTGCGTCTAAATCATCTGATAATGACACGGAACTTGTTTCAAAAAATACACATACTGATGAAAGTGATTTAGAGCTAAAGTCTATTACCTTGCAAATCAAGAATTTGATTAAGTATAAGAGTTATCAAGAAGCAATAAGTATTTTGGAGACTTTAAATTTGAATAATCCGAAAAAAAGTGTTTACTTTGCAGACCAAATTCGATTCTTGAAAAAAGTAATAGATATATCAAAAAAATAAATCAATTTTATGTACACTCTCATCATTGTTTTAATTGTAATAGCAGCTATCTTGCTTACACTTTTGGTTTTAGTTCAAAATTCTAAAGGAGGAGGTCTAGCATCAGGTTTTTCATCTTCTAATCAAATTATGGGAGTAAGAAAGACAACTGACTTTTTAGAAAAAGCAACATGGGTTCTTGTAATAGTGATGGTACTATTGTCTATCGGATCAGTTGCATTCCGTCCTAAAGGAAATGAAGCGGCAAATGAGACGGAATTAAAAGATAAATTACAACAGGTTAATGATCAACCACAGCAAGCTCCAGCTGCTCCTTTTACAGCTCCTCAGACGGCGCCTGTTGCACCAACTAAAAAATAATTAAGTTTGTATTTATATAAGGCGTATCAATCGAATTGTTGATACGCTTTTTTTGTTTTAACAATAGATTGTGTTATGTTGCAGATAGAAGATACCGTAATAAGTTTAGATGTGCTGGATGAACACTTTATGTGTGATTTGTCAAATTGCAAAGGTATATGTTGTGTCGAAGGCGATGCTGGTGCCCCATTGGAAGTTGATGAGGTAAATAAATTGGAGGAAATTTTACCTGTAATTTGGGAGTATTTGTCCGATAAATCGAAAGCAGTTATTCAAAATCAAGGAGTATCGTATATAGATGATGATGGTGAACCAGTAACCTCTATTGTTGATGGTAAAGAATGTGTATTTACCTATACGGATAGAGATGGGATTTATAAGTGTGCCATTGAGAAGGCATATCGTGAAGGAAAGGTAGACTTTTATAAGCCTCTATCTTGTCATTTGTATCCAATTCGACTGCAAAAATATGAAAGTTTTTTAGCAGTGAATTACCATCAATGGAAGATATGTGATTGTGCAAGGACACTGGGTCGTAACCAGAAGACTCCAATATACAAGTTTCTAAAAGCTCCACTAATTAGAAAGTTTGGAGAATCATGGTATCAACAATTAGAAATAGCAGCAACAGAACTAAATCATTAAATTTTAAGCATGAGTCAAGTCGAGATAATAACTATAGGAGATGAAATACTAATTGGTCAAATAGTTGATACGAATTCGGCATGGATGGCAGAAAAGATGAATTTGGCGGGTTTTGGTGTGTCACAGATTACATCAGTTCACGATGATTCGTCCCATATTGTAGATGCCCTCACTGATGCGTTGGGAAGATCAGATATTGTATTGTTAACAGGGGGCATAGGACCTACAAAAGATGATATCACAAAGAATACTTTGTGTGATTTTTTTGAGACCAAACTAGTTTTTAATCAGGAGGTATTGGATAATATCGAACAGATATTTAAACATCGAACATCTGTAATTAATGATCTTACCAAATCTCAGGCAATGGTGCCAGAAGCTTGTGAGGTGATTCAGAATAGGATAGGCACAGCACCAATTACTTGGTTTGAAAGAGATGGGAAAGTTGTTGTATCGATGCCTGGTGTGCCTTATGAAATGAAAAATGCAATGACCGAAGATGTCATTCCCCGATTGAGTGAGAGATTTCAATCATCAGTAATTATACATCAAAACGTATTGGTTCATTCTTATTCAGAGTCAAATTTGGCAATTAAGATTCAGGATTGGGAAAATAGTCTTCCAAATTACATAAGGTTGGCATATTTGCCTAATGGTAGAATTGTGAAACTGCGACTGACAAGTGTGGGCAATGATGCTGAAAAACTAAAAGCCGAAATTGACAAACAAACACAGAAATTAAGTTCCATTTTAGGTGACTCAATAGTGTCATATGAGGATGTTCCGATTGAAAAGATCATATTCGACCAATTAAAATTGAGCAATAAAACTTTTGCAACTGCCGAAAGCTGTACTGGAGGAAACATTGCCCACGTATTCACATTATTGCAAGGAAGTTCATCGGTGTATAAAGGGGGTGTAGTTGCTTACTCCAATGAGGTAAAGGTATCGGCATTGGGTGTGAGAAGCAGAGATATAGAGAAATGTGGGGCTGTTAGTGAAACAGTAGTCAGTCAAATGGCAACAGGTGTTAGAAAATTAATGGATGTGGATTTTGCAATAGCTACATCGGGTATTGCAGGGCCTGATGGAGGTACTGAGGAAAAACCTGTAGGTAGTGTATGGATATCGGTTTGTTCTCGAGAGGCAGTCGTAGCAAAGCTATTTAAATTTACATCTACAAGAAGTCAAAATATTGAAAGAGCTACTCAAGAGGCATTTATCATGTTGAAAGAATTGATGTAGTTTAAGTTGTTGATTATAAGCGTTTTGATAATTAAATGAAATATTTTGAAAATTAATAGAAGAATTTGTTTGTATGTTTAGAAAAATAGATGTACTTTTGCACACTGTTTTTGAGAAAAAATAATAAATAAAACGATATTACAATGTCAAAGATTTGTCAGATTACCGGAAAGAAAGCAATGGTAGGAAACAATGTATCCCATTCAAAACGCAGAACAAAGCGTACTTTTGATGTGAACTTGTTTACTAAGAAATTCTATTGGGTAGAACAAGATACATGGGTTACCTTAAATGTATCAGCTAATGGTTTACGTACCATAAATAAGATCGGTTTGGATGCTGCCATAAAAAAAGCATCAGAAAAAGGGTATTTATTCGCATAATTTAGGAGGGGACCTACTATGGCAAAAAAATCAAAGGAAGCAAGAGTCCAAGTTATATTGGAATGTACAGAGCATAAAGAAAGCGGTATGCCTGGTACATCGCGATACGTTACTGTTAAGAATAGAAAAAACACACCTGGACGTATGGAATTGAAAAAGTACAATCCAGTGTTGAAGAAAGTTACAGTTCATAAAGAAATTAAATAATATTTGAGTCATGGCTAAGAAAGCGGTTGCATCTCTCCAAAGAGGAGAAGGACGTTCATTTGCAAAAGTTATTAAGATGGTAAAGTCTCCTAAAACAGGAGCATACATTTTCCAAGAGGAAATTGTTCATAATGATAAGGTGAAAGATTTTTTCTCAAAATAGTTCACGTAAATACGATAAACAGTTTTTAAATCCCTTCATTGAATAATGAGGGGATTTTTTTATTGATTGGTAAAAAAAAAGATTTAACTTTGTGAGTAGATGATACATACGAGTCGTTAGATTTATTTTTTGAACTTTATAATAAAAGAAATTCATGTCTATATTTAGTTTTTTTAGTAAGGAAAAAAAAGAAACTCTTGAACAGGGGTTGTCAAAGACAAAAGAGACCGTTTTTTCAAAATTAACAAGAGCCGTTGCAGGTAAGTCAAAGGTTGATGATCAAGTACTTGACAATCTTGAAGAAGCTTTGGTAACTTCAGACGTAGGTGTAGAAACTACTTTACGTATTATTGAGCGAATAGAAGCGAGAGTAGCGCGTGATAAGTTTGTGAATACAACTGAGTTGAATCAAATATTAAAAGAAGAAATTACAGCTTTGCTTTCAGAAAACAATTCGTTGGCTGCTGTTGATTTTGATGCAGATTTACCGTTTAAGCCATATGTTATTATGGTTGTAGGTGTAAATGGAGTGGGTAAGACAACCACTATTGGTAAGTTAGCTCATCAATTTACGAAGGCAGGAAAAAAAGTTTACTTAGGAGCTGCTGATACATTTCGAGCAGCCGCTGTAGATCAGCTTGTGATATGGGGCGATCGAGTAGGTGTGCCCGTAATCAAACAAAAGATGGGGGCCGACCCAGCATCAGTAGCATTTGACACCATAGCTTCTGCAAAAGCTAATGATGCAGATGTTGTTATTATTGATACAGCAGGACGACTTCATAACAAGGTAAATCTTATGAATGAATTAACCAAGATAAAGAATGTGATGCAGAAAATTGTTCCTGATGCGCCTCATGAAGTTTTATTGGTATTAGATGGATCAACAGGTCAAAATGCTTTTGAACAAGCCAAACAGTTTACTTTAGCCACAGATGTTTCAGCATTGGCTGTTACAAAATTAGATGGTACTGCTAAAGGCGGAGTAGTGATAGGGATTTCTGATCAGTTTAAGATACCTGTTAAATATATAGGTTTGGGTGAGGGTATTGAACAATTACAGATATTTGATAAAAACAGATTTGTAGATTCATTGTTTTCTATTTGATACCTATTTATATTTTAAGATTGATATTGAATTTTTTACGATCAAATAGTGAGTTTGATTTTTTTTAAACAAATGATTTTTAAAAAATGAATAAAGAAATAGTTGATGTTGTATCCTTGGGTTGTTCAAAAAATCTTGTTGATTCAGAACAATTGATGAGACAGTTTGATGTGTTAGGGTATGATGTAAGACACGATAATTTTAAAGGAGAAGGTAATGTAGTAGTAATAAATACTTGTGGATTTATTGGGGATGCAAAGGAAGAAAGTGTCAATACTATATTACAGTTTGCCGAACTTAAAAAGCATCAAAAGATACAAAAGCTTTTTGTAATGGGATGCTTGTCAGAGAGATATTTGAATGAGCTGAAAGTTGAGATTCCTGAAGTTGATAAGTTTTATGGAAAGTTTAACTTCACTGAAATAGTAAAGGAACTTGGTCAGGAGCTAAGAGCTGATTTGCGCTTGGAGCGAAAATTGACTACTCCTTCTCACTTTGCTTATCTTAAAATTTCTGAAGGTTGTAATCGTACTTGTTCCTACTGCGCTATACCTATCATGACGGGTAAACACCGAAGTAGGCCGATGGAAGAAATTGAGGCAGAGGTGAAAGGTCTTGTAAAACAGGGAGTTAAGGAGTTTAATGTGATTGCTCAAGATTTATCATATTATGGTATTGATAGATACAAAACATCGAAGCTTGCAGAGTTATTAGAAAAACTGTCAGATATTGAAGGGGTGAAATGGATTCGATTGCATTATGCCTATCCCTCAGATTTTCCCTATGATATATTGAAGATAATGCGTGAACGTGATAATATTTGCAAATATCTTGATATAGCCTTACAGCATATAAGTGATCGAATGTTGAAATTGATGCGTAGGGGAATCACTAAAGCTGAAACCTATGAATTGATAGAACGCATTCGTAAAGAAGTGCCAGGAATTCATATTCGAACCACCTTATTAGTTGGTCATCCGGGTGAAATGGAAGAGGACTTTGAAGAATTGAAAACTTTTGTAAAAGATATTAGATTCGAAAGAATGGGAGCTTTTACTTATTCAAATGAAGATGGAACTTATGCTTATGAAAAATACAATGATGAAATACCTGAAGAAATCAAACAAGAAAGATTGAATGAAATAATGTTTCTTCAACAGCAAGTGTCATCAGAGCTAGGTGCATCTAAAGTAGGTAAGGTATTAAATGTTCTTGTTGATCGAATTGAAAATGAGTATTATGTGGGACGTACTCAATTTGATTCTCCAGAAGTAGACCCAGAAGTGCTCATTCCCATTGATACACCAAATGTACAAGTAGGAGCATTTTATCAGGCAGAAATAATTGATGCCAATGACTTTGATTTATTTGGAAAATGATTATATTTGCTTGACTTATAGAATTTTTACTTGTCAAGATATTGTTAAATTTATTGGTTATAAGTTTATGAATCATAAAGAACTAATTGCAGATTTGGGAGATAAAATGGGCATATCTAAACAAGAAGTGTCAAACTTGCTAGATGCAACCATCGATACAATTTATGAAGAATTGGGCGGTGGTAAAACGATTGGAATTCAAGGCTTTGGTAATTTTGAAGTTCGTAAAAAGGAGGAACGCTTGTCTGTTCATCCGGCCACACAGGTAAGGACATTGGTGCCCCCAAAATTAGTAGTTAATTTTAAGCAAAGTGCCATTTTGAAAGATAAACTCAAAGATACTCCAAAACATGAAAAATAGTAAAGTTAGTTCTCATGAGCTAGTAGATGTTTTATCATCTAAAGCTTCAATAAGTAAAAGAGCAGCAGAGGATTTTATTAAAACTTTATTTTCGTTGATTGAAGATAAATTAGTTTCAGGAGAATCGGTAAAAGTAAAAAATTTAGGAACTTTTAAACTGCAATGGAATGAGCCTCGTAAGAGTGTAAATGTTCAGACAGGTAGAGAAATAGTTTTACCAGGATATAATAAAGTAACTTTTAGCCCCGACGAGAAACTCAAGGAATTGGTTAATAAACCGTTTGAACATCTTGAAGCAATAGTTGTAGGAACTGAGAATCATGATGAGGATCTTAATAATCAAGAGAATGAAGATATTAGTAATGGTGCAATTGATGATGATATCTATGATCCATTAAAGGTGTTTTCTGAGCAAGCTATTGAAATAAAGGAATTAATATCAGAAATTCAATCAGGAAATGTACAGTCAGATGAAAATATTCAAATCGATATAGAAACTGATGCTTTGAATGTAAATACAGTTTTGACTGATATTCAAAGTATTGAAAGCGAACTTACTCCTAAAGAAGATATTAGCATTCAACTCAATTCGGAAAACAACCAGCATATGGGACTTGAAGTTGAAGTTGTTGAAAATGAGGTTGTTATTGAAGTTTCAAGCACTAGTGGAGTAGATGAATTGATAGAATTGGCAACAGAAAATGAGGAAGAAGATAATATAGTTAATGACGAATCGATCATTGATGTAGCTCAGCAATCAGCAAACGAAAATCTTAGTGAAACAAATGATGTTTTACCAAAGTCAGACCAAACTATAGTATCGACCGATGAAACAAGTTCACCCAAAAAGATTGTAGAAGCTAGTGCTGATAATAATATTATCCCACCAGTAAAGAAAGACACTAAACCAAAGAAAAAATCCAAATCTTGGATCTGGATTACAATTTTGATTGTATTAGCTTGCTTAGTTGGAGCCTTTGTATTCGTTACACCTTTACATGAAAAAGTAATTAGTCTATTTTCAAATGATCAAGTAAATGATTCTATTGCTACTGCTACTTCTCAAGTTTCAAGAGTTCAAACAGATACCATTGTTCAAGCAGATTCATTGCTTAATGACTCAAGTTTAACTGATTCGACCTCTATGGATGCGAAAGATGAGGTAGATAGTTTGCAAATACTGTTTGATTCAAAAAGAGAGTACAAAGAATTTTTAGCCTCTGAAAAATTGAAAAAAGGCAATAGGTTAGCCAAAATATCTTTACATTATTACGGTAGTAGGGATTTTTGGGTTTATATTTACGAAGCAAATCAATCGAAATATCCTAATCCTGATGAGATTCCAGTAGGCTCAATTGTTAAAGTCCCCAAATTGGATCCACGATTGATAGATACATCCAACCCAAGATGCTTGGAGAAGGCAAAACAGCTTCATGATTTATACAAAAAAAGTAAATAATTGATTTTTAATAAATTTGTCAAAGAGTTCTGCGATCCTTTCGATTTGCAGAACTTTTTTGTGGTAATGCTTTCGAAATTGACCGTTAATAAAGGATATTTAATAATCTAAAATGAGGTTAATAGATATTAATACACCCGTTTTTCATAAGCAAAAAATTGTATATTTGTGTTAGAAACGAACTTAATAAAAAATTAAATAAATATGATTCAATCTGTTGATATTCGTGAACTAAATGAACGTATCGAACGCCAAAGTTCATTTGTTGATGCGTTAACCATGGGAATGGATAAAGTTATTGTTGGGCAAAAGCATTTGGTGGAATCCTTGTTGATCGGTTTACTCTCTGATGGACACATATTGTTAGAAGGTGTTCCTGGCTTGGCTAAAACATTAGCAATTAAAACATTGTCGGAGTTGATTAAGGCTGATTTTTGTAGAATTCAATTTACTCCAGATTTGTTACCTGCCGATGTGTTGGGTACCATGATATACAGTCAAAAGAACGAAGAATTTACCATACGAAAAGGACCAATTTTTTCGAATCTTATATTGGCTGATGAGATCAATAGAGCACCAGCAAAGGTGCAAAGTGCTCTGTTGGAGGCAATGCAAGAGCGTCAAGTGACTATTGGTCAGACTACCTATAAGCTTGAAGAGCCATTTTTGGTATTGGCTACTCAAAACCCTATTGAACAAGAGGGGACATATCCACTTCCAGAAGCACAAGTAGACCGCTTTATGCTAAAGGTAATTATCAATTATCCTAATAGGGAAGAGGAGCGTTTGATTATTCGTCAAAACATTCAAAAGCAAAAATCTACTATCATGCCAGTGCTTTCACCAAAAGATATAATTGAAGCTCGTGAAGTGGTAAGGCAGGTTTATATTGATGAAAAAATAGAACGTTATATTGTAGATATTGTGTTTGCAACCAGATATCCAAAGGATTATGGTTTGGATTCGTTGAAGGATATGATTGCTTTTGGTGCATCACCTCGTGCATCAATAAATCTAGCCTTGGCAGCAAGAGCATATGCCTTTATAAAGAGAAGAGGATATGTTATTCCAGAAGATGTACGTGCTGTAAGCTACGATGTATTGCGTCATAGAATTGGCTTGAGTTACGAGGCAGAGGCAAACAATATGACTTCGGATGAAGTAATAACAGAAATTTTAAATTCTGTTGAGGTTCCATAATTTTTAAGGAAGGTGTTTTGAAGTTAAATTATTGAATTTAAATTGCTTGAGTAGTGGAAACCAGCGAATTGTTAAAGAAAGTTCGACAAATAGAAATAAAGACACGTGGTTTGTCTAAGAATATCTTTGCAGGTGAATATCATTCTGCTTTCAAAGGTAGAGGTATGACTTTCTCAGAGGTGCGTGAATATCAGTATGGTGATGATATTCGTTCGATCGATTGGAATGTAACAGCACGATTTGGACATCCTTATATCAAGGTGTTTGAAGAGGAGCGCGAACTAACTGTGGTGTTGTTAATCGATGTTTCGGGAAGTAGAGATTTTGGTACTTCTGTAAAGTTTAAAAAAGATTTGTTTACCGAAATAGCAGCAACTTTAGCTTTCTCAACAATTCAAAATAATGATAAAATAGGGGTAGTTTTTTTCTCCGATATTATTGAAAAGTTTATTCCACCCGCCAAAGGAAAGAAACATGTTTTGTACATCATTCGTGAATTATTGAATTTTACTCCAGCGAGTAATAAAACAGATGTAGGCAATGCATTGAAGTATTTTACCAATGTAATTAAAAAGAGTTCGACAGCTTTTGTAATTTCAGATTTTATGGATAAAAGCTTTGAACGAGAGCTCCTTATAGCTAATCGAAAACACGATGTAGTTGCCTTACAGGTATATGATAAACGTGAAACTGAACTCCCTAATGTAGGAATTGTAAAACTTAAGGATGCAGAGACAGGAGAGCGAATCTGGGTTGATACATCTGATAAACGTTTGCGTACTTCATACAAGCATGCTTGGGCAGAATCGCAATTGGCTTTGCAAAAGGTGTTTACTAAGACAGGTGTAGATTCAGTATCAATGAGTAGTGCTGATGATTATGTAAAATCATTGATGAAATTATTCAAAATGCGTGCTTAATGTCTGTTTGATTGAATTTTGAAAAAACGATAACTTTTTTGATTAGATATACTTATTTTTCATGAGAAGGCCAATATATTTCGTGCTGTTGTTATTGTGTTGTATTACAAAAATTGACTTGTATGCCAACAGAATTACAGTAAATGCAAAAATTGACTCAACAATTATACGAATTGGTAGTCAAGCTAGATTGTATTTTAATGTAACGCAGTTAAAAAATCAACATGTTGTGCTTCCTGTATTTTCAGATAGTATTAAGGGTGGGTTGGAAATAGTGGAAATGCCCAAATCAGATACTACAAGCACACCTGATGGATTGATACAAGTCTCACAATCTTATGTAGTTACAGCTTTTGAAGACTCATTATTATATATTCCTTCCTTCCCTTTTGTGGAAAATGGCGACACTGTTTGGTCCAATGCGTTGTCATTGAAAGTAATTCAACCCTTTAAAATTGATACTTCTTCTAATGTCATTGCAGATATCAAGCCTTTGTTTGATCCAAAGTTTGATTGGGATTTATTTTATAGAATCTGTTTCGTATTATTTGTTTTACAACTAATAATTTTTGTAGGGTACATGCTATACAGAAAGTATTGGCGACATTCATTGGTTGTAAATGATGATTCACAACCCAAACAGGCTCCACATATTATTGCGTTGAATCAACTTGATTTAATAAAGCAAGATAAATTATGGCAAAAAGGACGTTCCAAAGAGTTTCATACTGAATTAACAGATGTCATTAGGCAGTATATTGAAGGTGTGTTTAAAATCAATAGTTTAGAGATGACATCGGATGAAATATTAGAACATTTAAAAGCTTTAAAATTTGAGAAGAAAGCAGTTTATAGCAGTTTGTTACAGATATTGCAATTAGCAGATTTGGTTAAGTTTGCTAAATGGGACGCATTGCCCGAGGAGCATGAGCTAAGCCTAATAAATGCTTATTTATTTGTAAATCAAACCAAGATTGAAGATGTGCGTCCTTTGGATGAACAATTAATGGAACAATCTGAAGATAAAGCGTAAGATGACATTGTTGAATATATAATCTTTCAGAAAACTATGACCTTTCAAAACCCTGAATATCTATATTTACTCATACTATTATTACCCATTGTAATTTGGTATTTTGTAGAAATGCGTCATTCGGATGCAAGTTTGCAAATATCATCTCACCAAAACTTGAGATCTTACTCTCATAGTTTTAAGTTGAAACTTAGACACCTTCCTTTTGTCTTTCGAGTTTTATCGATAAGCTTTTTAATCATAGCCTTGGCACGCCCTCAGGCATCAAATAGTTGGCGTACTCAAAATTCAGAAGGGATAGATATTATGTTGGCTATGGATATATCAGCCACCATGTGTGCTGAGGATTTAAAACCCAATCGTATCGAATCGGCAAAAGCTGTAGCAATGGAATTTATATTTTCAAGGCCTAATGATAATATTGGTCTAGTGGTATTTGCTGGCGAAAGTTTTGCTCAATGTCCTTTAACAACGGATCATGCCGTACTTGTTAATATGTTTAAGGGGGTTAAGTTTGGATTGTTACAAGATGGGACAGCAATAGGTTTAGGACTTGCCAATGCTGTAAATAGAATAAAGGATAGTAAGTCTAAATCAAGAGTTGTGATATTATTGACAGATGGTTCGAATAATTGTGGAGATATATCACCTTCTACAGCCGCAGAAATTGCTAAAACATTTGGAGTGAGAGTGTATACCATCGGAGTTGGCTCGCATGGTATTGTTAATATCCCTGTCCCAACACCTATTGGAGTACAGTATCAGCAGATGAAATCTGAATTTGACGAACTAACATTAAAAGATATTGCTAAAAGGACAGGAGGAAAATACTTTAGAGCTGTAGATGTTAAGAGTTTAAGAAACATCTATAAAGAAATAGACCAGATGGAAAAGTCCAAAATAAGTGTACATCAATACAGCAAAAAGAGCGAACGTTATTTCTTGTTCAGTCTATTAGCATTTATTTTCCTGTTTTTGGAAGTTTTGTTGAAGAATACAATGTTGAAAAAAATCCCTTGAAATACATAGAATTGATCCATGGATAATTTTAGATTTGCACATCCCGAATATTTATATCTGCTCTTGCTAATTCCTATTTTATGGGCAGTTTTTATATATGCCAGTCGTCTAAGAAGAAAGAGAATTGAGCTATTTGGAAAATTTGAGTTGATGATGGAGTTGATGCCCAACGTATCGTTTTTTCGTCCCAAAATTAAGTTTTTTATACAATTACTGGCTTTGTTTTTTCTTATCGTCGTATTAGCCCAACCGCAATATGGGACTAAGCAAGAAGAAACTAAACGCAAAGGAATAGAAATAATGATAGCACTTGATGTGTCAAATTCAATGTTGGCTCAAGATGTTACCCCAAGTAGGATGGATTACTCAAAGCAATTTTTGACTCGTTTGGTAGATGTTTTTAATGAAGATAAGTTAGGTCTTATTGTTTTTGCTGGTGATGCATATACCCAACTGCCCATAACTGTCGATTATGTGTCTGCAAAAATGTTTATTTCTTCCATTTCAAATCAAATGGTTGCTCGACAAGGTACAGCTATAGGATCGGCAATTGATCAAGCAATCAATTCGTTTGGAACGAAAGGGGAAGCTGGAAGAGCAATTATTATTATCACAGATGGCGAAAATCATGAAGATGATGCAGTAGCAGCAGCAAAATTGGCGGCTGAAAATGGCATTGTAGTACATGTGATTGGAATGGGTAAGCCTGAAGGAGCACCGATACCTGTACCAAATACAATGAGCTTTTGGAAGGACAAACAAGGAAATGTGGTAGTCTCTAAGCTAAATGAGCAAATGTGTAAAGAAATTGCAGCAGCAGGTAAAGGAGTATATGTACGAGCTGACAACTCAAATAATGCTTTTAAAGTGATTACAAAGGAGTTGGATGGACTTTCAAAATCGGAAATCAAATCCAATATTTTTTCCGACTATAATGATCAATTTCAATCGTTTGTTTTATTAGTACTATTCCTGTTAATCCTTGATTTCTACATATTTGATAGAAAAAATAAGCAGTTTGGTCGTTTTCGGATATTTGAATTAAAGGATAAATTTTTAAACAGCGTCAAAAAATAATTAATATGTTCGCAATGTGCCATCGTACAATTCATAAGTTTTTTATTCATCTAACCATATTTTTATATTTCACATTACATTCTGCAAATGTTTTTGGTCAAAAAGAAAGTAATGATGTTAGAGTAGGAAATAAATTGTATCAAGCAAAGAAATATACTGAGTCGGAAATTGCCTTTAGAAGAGGTATTGTGAAAAATCAACATTCCATTGAGGCAACTTATAATCTGGGAAATTCATTATTCAGACAATCAAAATTTCCGGAGGCAATTGAGCAATACAAACAAGCTGTACAACTTAAACCTGAATCGAAAAAGTTAGAAGCAAGCTGTTATCATAATCTAGGAAATGCATTATTATCAAATCAGAAAATAGAAGAAAGTATAAAGGCTTATAAAATGGCTTTAAAAGCAAATCCTTCGGATAATGAAACGAGGTATAATTTGGCTTATGCTCAGGCTTTATTGAAAAATAAGGATAAAAATAATAATAATAACAAAAAAGATAACAAGCAAGATAAACAACAACAGCAACAGCAAGAGCAACAAGAGCAACAAGATCAACAAAAAAAAGAACAACATCAGCAGAATCAGAATCAGATGTCAAAGGAGAATGCTCAACAAATATTAGATGCCCTCCAACAAGATGAAAAGAATACGCATGACAAAGCAAAGAAACAACAGGCTAAGGGTATAAAAAAAGCAGATAAGGATTGGTAAAGTAACTATACCAGATCAAATAGTAGTTAATTAGTGGTATTGAATATATGAAACGTAAAATATTCCTTTTTTCATTATTGATAAGCGTACACGCATTTTCATTGTTTGGTGCAGATGCTGTCAAATTTAATGCAATGTCTCCCAGTACAGTTGTATTGGATAAACCATTTCAATTGGTATATTCCGTAAATGCATCAGGTAGGGACTTGCGTGCACCCGAATTAAATAATTTTGATATTTTAGCAGGTCCATTTGAATCTCACAGTCAAAGTATTCAAATGGTCAATGGGAAGACAAGCTCCTCTGTTTCAGTGTCATATACTTATACTCTTCAAGCTCAGAAAGTTGGTACATTTACCATCCCACCTGCAAGTATAATGGTTGAAGGACAAAAGTATGTATCCAATGGTCTTTCAATCAAAGTTTTACCGTCAGATAATAATACTTCTAAATCTCAATCATCTAATCCATCTTCATCAGGAGGGACTACGAATCAATCGGGTGCACATGCAAATAATATCTCGTCCGAAAATCTTTTTATAAAAGCAAATGTTAGCAAAACAAATGTTTATGAACAAGAGGCAATACTAGTTACCTATAAGTTATATACCCTGGTAGATGTGGTACAATGTGCAAACAAAAAAATGCCAGATTTCAATGGTTTTTTAAAGCAAGATATAGAACAAAGCCAAAACAAACAATTTTCATACGAAAGTGTAAATGGAAAAAACTACGGTTCGGTGGTGCTGTATCAGGTTGTACTTTATCCTCAGCATGCTGGAGTACTCGAAATCTCAAAAGCTACATTCGAAGCTTTAATTCGTATTCAAAACAGAGCCAATGTAAGAAGTATTTTTGATGATTTTTTTGAAAGCTATTCTAATGTTACTCGCAATGTAGTGGCTCCCAGTGTAAGAATCAATGTTATTCCTTTACCTGCAAGTAAGCCTATCTCGTTTAACGGAACGGTTGGTCATTTTACAATGAGTCCATCCATTTCGGCCGATAAGGTCAAGACGAATGATGCAATTACATTAAAACTGAATATTGCTGGAACAGGTAATATGAAGTTGATTAAAACTCCGCAATTAAAATTCCCCGATGGTTTTGAGACCTATGATCCTAAAGTTACTAATAATTTTAAAACAACTCCCAATGGGGTTTCGGGTTCAAAAGTAATTGAATATATGGTAATACCTCGACATGCTGGTGATTTTGAAATTCCATCGACCGAGTTTTCGTATTTCGATATTCAAGATAAAGCATACAAAGTATTGCGCACACCAACATATAAGATAAGGGTTGATAAAGGTGAAGGTGGAGAGAATGCCACAGTAGTATCAAATTATACGAATAAAGAAGATGTGAAACAGTTGGGTAGAGATATTCGATATATATTAGTTGATGATATTCAGCTTGATAATAGCGAATCACCTATGGTAGGTTCATTTTTGTCATGGATGCTGTATCTAATTCCTCTAATGGTTTCAATAGTATTGTTTGTGTTTTTTAAGAAGCAGGTAAGAGAAAATTCGGATATGGTTTTGGTTAGAAACAGAAAAGCAAATAAGATTGCCCAAAAACGATTGAAAGTGGCCTCTAAATTATTGGAAGAAGGTAAAATGGATGTTTTCTACGAAGAGGTGTTAAAAGCATTATGGGCTTATTTAAGAGATAAGCTATCTATATCACAATCCAATCTAACGAAGGAACAGGTTCAAAACGTTCTTTCGGAAAAAGCAGTGGATGCTAGTGTTTATTCAAGAATTGTAGAGGTCCTAAATACATGTGAATTTGCAAGATATGCTCCTATTTCGGATGCAAAAAATATGGAGAATCTCTACAAAGAAACCATACAGGTAATAAGTGATATCGAGAATAGTATCAAAAATTAATAGAACTGCCTAAAATGTAGGTGTTTCATAAATTTACAATGTGTAATCAGAATTCAAAAAAATAAATGATGAATCGAATAATAACCCCATTGTTATGTCTCTTGTTGCTTTTTGGAAGTAGTTCAATCAATGCAATAGACAGAGTAAAGGAAGCAAATGATTTATATGCTCAGGCAGAGTATAAAATGGCAATTAAGGAGTACGAAGAGATTCTGGTTAAGGAAGGTGTTTCACCCCAGATATATTATAATTTAGGAAATGCTTATTATAAATCAAATGAAATTGGTCGTGCAATACTAAATTATGAACGAGCATTGAAAATTGATCCAATGATGGAGGATGCTTCCTACAATCTTACAATAGCACAGACCAAAGTAGTAGATAACATAATCAAAATCCCCACATTTTTCTTGTTTGAATGGTTTAAGATATTGATTAAACTAATTGGTTCAAATGCTTGGTTATATATTAGTGTATTCCTCTTTATACTATGTTTGCTTTTTGTGTTTTTATTTATTTTCGCATCATCTCGAAGGCTTAGAATAGTCTCATTTTATATTTGGATGGTTTTTCTAGTATTTAGTATTCTTACTTTGGTTTTTTCAAATGTTAGAAAATCCCAGATTGAAAAACATAACGAAGCAATCGTAATGTCAGGTGTAATAACGGCCAAAAGTTCTCCTGATAAAAGTGGTACGAATTTGTTTCAGCTGCATGAAGGAACAAAAGTGGAAATAAAGTCTAGCTTAGGTAATTGGATTGAGATTGAACTTGGCAATGGAAGTGTGGGATGGGTAGAAAAAGTTCATACTGAAAGGATATAATTTCGTAAAATTGGATAAAACTTCATTCTTAATAAACTATGAGTCTGATTCAATCGATGGTTTCAATGGATAAAAGTCTGTTCTTGGGTGTTAATGGATGCAACAGCCAGTTTTGGGATGGAGTGATGTATGCCATCAGTGGCAAGTTTACATGGGTGCCACTCTATATGTCCGTTTTGTACGTTGTTGTTAAGCAATGGACAAAGGAAGCACTGTGGGTGGTGCTGTCTATGGCTTTTTGCATCCTTATTTCCGATCAGGTAGCATCAGGTATTATCAAAAATTTAGTTCAACGGCTACGTCCATCTCATATAACCAGCTTGAATGGTATGGTTCATTTGGTGAAAGGATATACTGGAGGATTGTATGGTTTTGTATCTTCACATGCATCAAATTCTGTGGGTTTTGCTCTCCTGTCTTCCTTGTTTTTTAGAGAGAAGATATATACCATTCTTATTACCTTATGGGTATTATTGATATGTTATTCTCGTGTTTATCTAGGAGTACATTATCCATTAGATATTTTTGGAGGTGCTTTAGTGGGTGCAGGTGCTGCAGGAGTGTGTTGGTATGTTTTGAAATTGTATCGTCCGTCAATATTTGAAAGAAATGAAGTGGTCAATACCATTGTTCCTGTATCTGTGTTGATTACAAGTTTAGTCTTGATTTTATCATATTCCCTATTTCTTTTTTAATTACTTGCATGTCTTGTAATTCAAATATAATTGTCTTTTATTTGATTAATATCCCTCTTTTTCTGACGGATAACATACATCCCAATGTGTTTCCATACAATCCACCAAAGTCAGCACCTATCGTACATCCTAGTTCAATGTTGTAAAGTTGCTTGTATGTCTTTTTGATCTCTAACATGGTTGATGTGTTTTCAATCATAGGTCTAAAAGGAGAGGTATAAGTGCCGTAGTTTTTGGAATAAGACGCCATCAACCGATAACTATAGCCATTTGTTTCACCTTCTAATCCGATGTGATGTACACTAACTCTATTGTTCGTGGAGTTAGGCCATTTCTGTGTATTAGGCCATATGTAGGGTGTACCGATTGTCTTATTCAAGAAGTTCCATCCATCAATATATAAATAATTCGAAAAATAATTGTCAGAACCTCCATAAATGATTCCATCTTTTTGAAATATAGCTCCAGCTTGATCAGTTGTGTTTAGATATTCGTAAAGCAATCCATTAATGATTTGAAGTCTTTTGTTTCTTAGCGATATCCCCCAAAGTCCATCTGCCATATTCATATCGTTTTTCCAAATATAGTCAACAGGAGGATCTTCATTAATATTTTGCCAGTAAGCGTTCATTTTAAAATCTAAAATGTCGACTTCGAGTTTTAGACTTTGCGAAACGATATGATTTCCTAGTGCATTAATTTGTTCGCCATTATTCGAACTGGAACCACCATGACCACCTTTGAAGATTGTTATCAAGTCATTGATGTTATCAGGTTGTTGTCCATATTCAGGATGTATTCCTCCCCACTGACAAGCATGCTCAAGTCCATATTGAATGTGAATTGGCAATTTACCCCCTATTCGTATGTATCCATATTTGTGGTGGAGGTACATGTTTTTTACCATTGCTTTTTCAAACCAGCCATGTGATACTACTCCTTTTATTTGGATGAAGCCTTTAGTGAAGGGAATGTTTGTATATTGTTCAATACCAAGAGTTAGTTTTGGCATTGGTCGAGTGTTTTTTGAAAATAACAGCCCTCCTCCAGAGAGGGTTGAGTCCTGAGTTCCTAATATTTCTTCTTTAGATCCTGCGGCAATGTCAAGAAAGTTTAGAATATGGACTTTGGTATAGTATTCATGAAGATAAATATTGGGTTTTTCGTTGTTTGAAGTTCTTATCAAACTGTTGATCTTAAAAGATATATCAAAGTATTTTTTGTTTTTGTTTAAGTCTTTACCCAGTACAATGTTTGAGTAAGTTGAGTTCTTGTCAGCTGTGATTTGACCATAATTTTGGCTCTGGAAAAGGAATGGTGAAGCATTGCCAATAGAACCAACTCCTGAAAGTTTTACTTGGTAGTAGACCTTTTCGTTGTTCTGGCTTACTACCTTGGTTGGTAGTATTATGGCAATAATAAATAAAATTGGAGATAGCTTTTTCATCGTGTTCTGTTCAAGGTTTGAATTTCCAAAAGTTATTAAGTACACATTCTTCATCATTAAGTACGCTATTTTCTCCACATCCAATGTATGCAGTGTCATTAATTATGAAACATACTGCATTTTCACGTCCTCCATCTGGGATAAATCCTCGTTCATACCATTCGTCCTTATCGGGATTGTATTCAATTACATCATTAAATAGTTTACCTCCTGTCATATCACCTCCTGGGTGTCTGCCTGTGGCAACAAAAAAACGTTCGTTAATAGTGAACCCCAATCCACTTGTACGACCCTCATCGGGCATTTTTTTTCGTCTAATCCATGTTTCATTTTCTGGAAAGTATTGCCACCAGTCATTGTAAGTATTGCCTCTATACCCCGTACCTAAATATATATGATTCTTTGAGGCAAGAAATATAGGATTTGATCTTGGTCCCCAATACTCTCCCTTTTTGTGCTCCCTCCAAGTGTTAGTTGTACAATTGTAACTCCAAATTTCTTTAGTGAAAAAAATACCGTCAAATCCAGATACAACAAATATTTCATCATTGATAACAGCAGATACACATGCATTGGATGCACTGCTTGGAAAATCTGCCATTCGTGTCCATTTGTTAGTTGATGGATCGTAACTCCAGAAATGTCTAAGGTTAGCAGGGTTATTATTTCCTCCATCTGTGGAAAAGTTTTTTTCAAGATTATAGCCAAGCCCAACATAAGCTTTCTCGTTCACAACAGCAGCTATGGCTTTTACTCTTGGAGTATCAGGGAAATCTGCCATTCGTGTCCATTTGTTGCTTTTAGGGTCGTAGCTCCAACAGTCATTGAGTTGTTTTCTAGTACTTGTTTTAATAATACTTTTATCTTTCGTTCTGCCCAGTGCTACATATCCTTTGCCATCTATAGACCAAGCCACAGCAGAGGCTCTACCTTTGTCAGGCATGGAAGAAATTGGCTGAAATGAAATCGTTGGGTATGGTGATTTAGTAAAGTCATTGCATGCAGTATTAGCAATTATTATCAATGCCAATGTTACGACTTTAAAAAGGGCAGATGTCATTCTCATATTCTTACTTCTACGCCTTTTTCTTTGAGGTATGATTTGAGTTCGGGGATACCTATCTCTTTGTAGTGAAAGATGCTGGCTGCCAATGCTGCATCGGCCTTTCCAGTATCAAATACATCTACAAAATGCTCCATGGTACCTGCTCCTCCACTGGCTATCACAGGCACATTAACAGCTTCTGAAACAGCTCGCGTGATGTCTAGTGCAAAACCGTCTTTGGTGCCGTCGTTGTTCATTGAGGTAAGCAGAATTTCGCCAGCGCCAAGTGCTACGGCTTGTTTAGCCCATTCCACAGTTTTTATCTCAGTGGGGATACGTCCACCATTAAGGAATACGTACCACTCGCCATCAATGCATTTGGTGTCAATGGCAAGGACTACGCATTGACTACCAAACTGATTGGCAAGGTCATTGATTAATTGCGGATTGCGCACGGCCGATGTGTTGACCGAGATTTTATCTGCACCACAAGCTAATAAAACAGATACATCTTCTACGCTAGATATTCCACCTCCTACTGTGAAAGGGATATTGATGTGACGAGCAATTCGGGTTACCAGTTCCGATAGTGTTTTACGCTTTTCGTTGGTAGCGGTAATGTCAAGAAATACCAATTCGTCAGCACCCATCTCGGCATAAAGTGCCCCAAGTTCTACTGGGTCGCCCACGGATGTGATGTTGAGAAAATTGATTCCTTTTACTGTTTGCCCATCTTTGATATCAAGGCAAGGAATGATTCGTTTTGCTAACATAATGATTTAGTTACAAGTATATCAGTTGTATGCACACAGCGCTGTTTTTTCATCGTTCCAATTTCCTAATGTCACTTGCTGTATGGTGTTTACCAATCTTTTGTTGTAAGTGGTTTGAACCTTTACATAGTTTTCAGTAAAGCCAGTCATGAATTCTCCACTTACTTTACTTTCCCATAGTACGAAAGCTTGTTTGCCGATTTGAGATTCGTAAAATGCTTTGGTCTTTTTGTCGGACACTAAGTGCAACACCTCGCTTCTTCTTTTGCGCTCGGAAGGGGTAACTGTGTGTTCTATGCGGAGCATCTGTGTTCCAGCTCGTTCTGAGTAGGAGAATACATGTAACTGCGAAAAGTCAAGCTCCGTAATAAATTTCATCGCCTGTTCAAACAGATCATCGGTTTCACCTTTCACGCCCACTATCACATCTACACCGATGAAAGCATGTGGCATTACCGACTTGATTTTCTCTATTTTAGATGCAAAAAGCTCTCGGTTGTAGCGACGTTTCATCAGTTGCAATACCTCGTTGGTGCCCGACTGAAGCGGTATGTGAAAATGCGGCATAAAGTTACGACTATTTCCTACAAATTCAATGATTTCGTCCGTAAGAAGATTGGGTTCGATGGAAGAAATGCGGAATCTGGTTTTATAAGGTAAAGCATCCAGTGCTTTTACCAAATCAAAGAAGTTTTCGCCTGTCGATTTTCCGAAGTCGCCCGTATTTACACCCGTCAGCACTATTTCCATTGCTCCTTCGCTGATGGCTTTCTCTGCCATGGCTACCGTGTCGGCAATACTGGCATTACGGCTTTTGCCACGTGCCATAGGGATGGTGCAGTAGGTGCAAAAATAGTCGCAACCGTCCTGAACTTTCAGAAAATAGCGGGTGCGGTCGTCTTTGGAGCATGAGGGTTGAAAATCGTTAATCGCCTCTATTTCCGAATGGTGAATTATGTTGGTGGTGTCTTGTTTGTTCAGGTAGTCCAGTACGTTGAACTTTTCGTTTGCACCGAGCACTAAGTCCACACCTTCTATTTTCGATATTTCATCGGGTTTCAGCTGTGCGTAGCATCCAGTCACCACCATCACAGCATTGGGGTGCTGACGGTTGAGCCGGTTGATGGCTTGTCGGCACTTGTGGTCGGCAGTATCGGTTACTGAGCAGGTGTTGATGATACAAAGGTCGGCTTGCTCGCCAGTTTTGACTTTGGTAAATCCTTGTTCGGAGAGTGTTTTACCTATGGCAGATGTCTCAGCAAAATTGAGCTTACAACCCAAGGTGTGAAACGCCACTTTTTTATTGTTGAATACAGAATTGTCAATCATTGATAGGGTGCGGTTTTGCGTTGCAAAGGTAACAAATTTTTGGGAGGAATTGTTGAAGGGGGGAAGTCTGGAGTCAAAGGTCTAAAGTCAATGGTCAAGAGATGGGAAGAAGCCAGAATGGCTGATATTATTGTAGATGCAGAATATTGTGCAAATATGAACCCCGTAGGTGGTGATATGTCTTTTTCCTCGTAGAGGATGAATATTCATAGTAACAAATATCAAAAACCATATTCCCCAGCGGGGATAAATATCCATTTCAAAGAGTTAATCTCCAACGGAGAATCTTCCCGTTCTGTCATTCATTTTCAATGAAGATTTATTCCCTAAGGGAAAAATACTTTTAAAGAATTTTTTTCAATGAGGAACCTTGCCTCTATAACAGTGTAGGAAAGACCCTAAAATGAAAAACCCATGTTAAAATACACTACGTTCATCACAGTTAATTCTGAATCAATGAAAATGAAAAATATATCAATGTCTAGAATTTATAGTAAAAACCTAATATACAGCGAAATATGAAATCATTCTTATTTTCTCTTGTTATTGGATAGGTAGAATATTGATATGGCTTATAATAGGAGTTTACACCGAATTCAGTATTAAATCTTACATCTATTTTTGAGTTAATGGGTTGGGAATAACCAAATTTTAGAAACTTAGCATTACTTGAGAATATGAGTAAATTAGATTCAGAGGAAGGATTTGTATTGCCAATATTTAAAAAATAGGTATACTTGATACCAAAAAATAATTTATTTAGTAGAAAAAAATTTAATTCAGAATAAAGTCCGTTGGAATTTAAAAAAAATCCTTTCATGTATTCAAATGAAGTTTGGTATTTTAGATATTCATACCCAGCATTCAATTCAATGTGTGTTTTTTGTTGGCTGTAAGGGATATACAAACCAAAATATGCGTTTGGTGATGGTGTAAGCTGATGGGTTATACCACAATTAAGACCAGCGCCGAATTTAACTGAATCACCCAATGTGTCAAAAAAATTCTTAGCACTAGCAGTCGAAATGAAAGCCAATAAAAAGATAACTATAGCATTTGTTTTCATATTAAAAATTAAGTCAGTTGAATCACAAAATAGTTACTTTTGAACCTCTACTGTTTGTACAACAATTGTTACATAACTTGTGAATGCGGTTATGATATAGTCAACAAACTTAACTTGAGTTTTAATATTGTAATTAGTTTCACCACCTGCCATTTCTTTTGAATCAACATGATTTAATGGAATAGCACCATATAGAGCATACCATTGTTTTTTTTCGATTATTGTGTTTCCCTTTGCTCCAGAACCTACAGTGTGTTCTACAGTATAACATGAAGTCATTGCAAGAGCAATAACAACAGTAGCTAAAATAAATTTCATTTTTTTCATTTTTCCCATTTTTTTTAATTTAATAATTTGTTTAATGTACCTATTGAAGATTCAACTGACTTTAAAGTGTTTTTTGATGTTCTTTGATTTAGGACAAATATAATGCCAAATAGAGGGAGTTTACGTATGCCATTTTTATAACATAACAGTGTAAAGTTTGTAGCTAATTCATTTTGAAGTATATATTGATTGATCAAAAAGTCTTTGTATATAAAATCTTGATATTGAATATTTTTCCATGTGTTTTCTTTATTAAAGACTTTCTGATAGTTTACTCTAAGGTTTTCGAGAAAGTTAATCTTACTATTTGATATATCAAGAACAAGCATCAATGATGAATCATTTTTGTTAATATATTTATATATGATTTTTGAGTTGTTGATGTTCACACTAAAATCTTTACTGAATTTAGTTGATTCTTCTACTTTTTCAAAGTTTTTAGGTGGAGTGATTTTGAAATTAAGAGATGAATCTGTAATTGGGCTTACATTAAGCAAATTGCTATCTACATCAAATACAGCATCGAAAATAGCTAAATTTGAATTACTTTCATTTTTTTTACAAGAAAAAAGGAAGAATAATGCTACAAAAAAAAATATTAAGGTTTTTGTATTCATTGTTATCAATTATTGTTGAAAGTTTGAAGCAAAGATACTATTATTTGTAAAAGAAATGCTAAAAATGATGGCGAAAATGACTACATAAAACTATTTTTTGTATCAGTTATTTTTATGATTTCTCCAAATTTGCATCGTTTAAGTTTTGCAATGTAAAATAAGTATCAAATCCATATTAGTATTAAATAGATTATCATATTAGAAACAATATCACATATTTTCTTGATTTTAAGAGAATTTAATGCGATTTAGGTTTGGAATTTGTTTAAATGTCGAATATATCCTTGTCGAATGGCAACTTCTTGGAAAAGGAGGAGGTGGCAAGATTGATTTCGTGATATATCATATTACTCGTAGAGGATTAAAATTCATATTTCTGATGCCTAAAAAAGCATTCTCCAGCGGGGATAAATATCCATTTCAAAGTGTTAATCTCCAACGGAGAATCTTCCCGTTCTGTCATTCATTTTCTATGAAGATATATTCCCTACGGGAAAGAATACAAAAATTAGAAATTTTTTTACCTGCCAGTGGCTCACTCTAGAACAGCGTAAGTGGAACCTACGATGAGCACCAAACGCTAAAATTCCATACGCCTGACTGGAGTTCATGGATATTCATTGCACAGTTTTTTTTGTTACATTTGGTACAATAGACTTGTTTTGTACGACTATTCGTATTATATTTGTACGTATAAATTACGGTCATTATGGATGCAAAATTAACCATAAAGTTAGATAAAGATGTCATATACAGGGCGAAAGGATATGCTTCACAGCAAAAAAGAAGTTTGTCCCGTATTATAGAGTCTTATCTGAATTCAGTTGTCAGTCAGGCAGAATCATCTACTGAAGGTGAAATTCAGATTTCTCCTTTTGTGAAAAGTATGTCATCAGGAGTACAAATTCCTGCCGATATAGATGCAAAAAAGGAGTATGGTAGTTACCATGCAGATAAATATAAATGAAACTAGCATGGCAAAATTTAATCTATTTTGACCCACAAGGGCATGATTAAATTTTGTGATGAGAGTTCCATCTGACAACTAAAAAACAATTATAAACAGATGAAAAGAAAATTGTTTTTGGATACTAACGTGATGTTGGATTTGCTAGGCGAAAGAATCCCTTATTATGATTCTGCCGCCAAAATTGCCACACTTGCCGACAAAGGTGAACTGACAATCATTGTGTCAGCATTATCTTACTCTACCGTATCATATTTACTGGGGAAGTTTGAGAGTCCAGAAAAGGTAAGAGACAAACTGCGGAAATTCAAAATCATTTCAGAAATATCGGATTTGGATGAGAAGACAATTGAGAAAGGACTGAATTCAAATTTCCCTGATTTTGAAGATGCTCTACAGTACTATAGTGCAATAAAGTCCGAATGTGATGTGCTAATTACACGTAATCAAAAGGACTTCAAGGCATCTATCATCCCAGTTATGTCTTGTGAGGAGTTTTTAAGTAGTATCGATAAAAAATAATTCACTATTCACCACCTGCAATACAATCCCAAAAACTAATCATTAGAAGCTTTTATAATTACACCAATGATTCTATGATATCCTAAGCCAGAATGGCTGAATCATTGTAGCACCCAATATCAAACATTACATTCCCCAGCGGGGATAAATATTCATTTCAAAGAGTTAATCTCCTACGGAGAATATTTTTTTATTCAGCCATTTTTCTATTATGATTTATTCCCTACGGGAAAGAATACAAAATTGAGAAATTCGATTTGCAAGGTATAAGTCTTGCTGTTTGGATATCGCAGGTGGAACCTACGATGAGCACCAAACGCTAAAATTCCATACGCCTGACTGGAGTTCATGGATATTCATTGCACAGTTTTTTTGTTACATTTGGTACAATATACTTGTTTAGTTCGACTAAACTCATTTTTAGTTTTCTTCATCCTATTCCCCTTCAGGGCTTAGGGGACGTCATGGTTTTTTCTCTCCCCACAATTTTTTCATCCATTCGCCAAGTTTGCTTTCGGCGGGGTTGGGTTGGCAGTGCCAGATGGTGGTGTTTTTGAGCTCGTCGGGTAGGAACTGCTGCACCACGAAATGATTGGGATAATCGTGCGAGTATTTGTAGTCCTTTCCGTAGTTGAGCTCTTTCATCAGTTTGGTAGGTGCGTTGCGCAGGTGAAGTGGAACGGGCAAGTTGCCGGTGCGTTCTACCAGTGCCAAAGCATCGTCAATGGCAAGGTATGCCGAGTTGCTCTTGGGTGAAGTGGCAAGGTAGATGGTGGTCTCGGCGAGGATGATACGACCTTCGGGCCAACCGATTTTTTGCAGTGCGTCAAAGCAGGTATTGGCAAGTAGCAGCGCATTGGGATTGGCAAGTCCGATGTCTTCGGCTGCCGAAATCACAAGCCTGCGGGCTATAAACTTAGGATCTTCGCCACCCGCCACCATGCGTGCCAACCAGTAAATGGCGGCGTCGGGGTCGCTACCTCTGATGGACTTGATAAATGCGGAGATGATGTCGTAGTGCATTTCGCCGTCTTTGTCATAAGCCGATGGATTTTGCTGGAGACGCTCGGTGATGATGTCATTGGTGATGATGACTTGTTCCGAGCTGTCGGCATTGATGACTAGTTCCAGAATGTTGAGTAGTTTGCGTGCGTCACCGCCTGAGAATCGGAGTAGAGATTCGGTTTCCTGTAGAGTGATGTTGCGTTTTTTCAGTTCGGTGTCGTTGCTGATGGCATGGTGAGCAAGCTCCAGGAGGTCTTCTTTCTCCAAGTGTTTGAGCACATATACCTGACAGCGAGAGAGTAGGGGAGTGATGACTTCAAACGATGGATTCTCGGTAGTGGCACCAATAAGCGTCACCGTGCCATTTTCTACCGCGCCGAGCAAAGAGTCTTGCTGTGACTTACTAAAGCGATGTATTTCGTCAATGAACAGTATTGGGTTGGCTTGCGAGAAGAAACGATTTGCCTTGGCTTTTTCTATTACTTCGCGGACGTCTTTCACGCCTGAAGTGACCGCACTAAGGGTGTAAAACGGTCGTTCCAATTTGTTGGCAATGATACGTGCCAAGGTCGTTTTGCCCACTCCGGGAGGTCCCCAGAGGATAAATGACGCCACATGTCCAGACTCTATCATGTTTCGCAAAATAGCATTCTCACCCACCAGGTGTTTTTGCCCGATGTAGTGGTCAAGTGATTGTGGGCGAAGTCGTTCGGCTAATGGAGGCATGGGTCAGGTTAAGGTATTTGAACTACAAATGTAAGAAAAATTTGGAGGATGGGAAAATACGAAGACGACCAAACCCATCCAACTTCCCAAGTGGAGAACAAGTATAATTTATTTCGATTATACACTACGAATTCTTATAAGAATTTTCGATTATAGCCGAGAAATATTATAAATATGGAGGTGAAGTCAGTTTGGTTATAGGTGTGTGTTTGAAGAACAAGACAATAAGTGATTGCCATTCTTTGAACTCTTTTTCAAATAATTGTGTTATTATTCGTAAATTTTTCCGAACTTTGTAGCCGTATTCACTTATAATATTTTTAATGAGAACAAATAATGAAAAAGGGCAAGGTAGTTCGAGACCTAAATCGAATACTGGAGCCAGCCGTGATGGTAAATCATTCGATAAGCGTGATGTGAAATCACTTTTGAAAGGCTCACGAGGAGCCGGTAAATATGACAATGATCGCCCTTCTCGTGATGAGTATCGCGGTGATGACTCTAGAGATTTTAAACGTAAAGATGATAATTACACTGCCTATGGCGAACGCAAATCATATGGCAGTACAGATAATAAACCTTCTTTTGGCCATAAAAAGCCTTGGGAAAACAGAGATAGCAAACCCTCATTTGGTGACCGTAAACCTTATGGAGACAGAGATTCTCGTCAGTCAACAGGCGAACGCAAACCATGGGAAAATAGAGATAGTAAACCTTCTTTTGGTGCAAAGAAACCTTGGGAAAAGGATTCAAAACCAGCTTATGGTGACCGCAAACCTTGGGAAGACAGGGATTCTAAGCCAAGTTTTAGCCCTAAGAAACCTTGGGATAGCAAAGATGGAAAACCTGCTTATGGCGATAGAAAACCTTTTGAAAAACGTGATGGTGGTCGTCCTACATTTGGTGCTAAGAAACCATGGGAAGCTAGAGACTCTAAACCGTCGTATGGAGAACGTAAACCATGGGACGTGCCAAGGGATAGTAATGGGGAGAAACGTTATGGCAGAATAGCTGATAATTATGATGATGAGCCACGGACAGGAAAATTGGATTTTAGAAAAAACCAAGATACTCCAAAGTCTGAGTACAGAGAAACTCGATTTGATGACCGAAGAGATGGTGTGTCGTTTCGCAAACGGAACAGTGACGATAGCTACGACCCTAATGCTAAATACAGCCAAAAGAAGCAATTAGCTTTCAAGAAAAATACCATTGATTTTACAAAACCTGTTAGGTTAAATAAATTTATTGCAAATGCAGGTATCTGTTCACGTCGTGAGGCGGACGAGTACATCCAAGCTGGTGTGATATCAGTAAATGGTCAGATAGTGACCGAACTGGGAGTGAAAGTGATGCTTACAGATAAAGTGATGTTTCACGAACAACCCGTACATTCTGAACGTAAAGTTTATTTACTTCTCAATAAGCCAAAGGATTGTGTAACCACTTCTGAGGATACTCATGAGAGATTGACAGTACTGGATCTAGTGAAGAATGCTTGTAGTGAACGTATTTATCCTGTGGGAAGACTGGATAGAAATACAACAGGAGTATTATTGCTGACCAATGATGGTGACTTGGCTTCGAAACTTACTCATCCTAAGTACGATAAAAAGAAAGTATATCATGTGACACTGGATAAACCACTAGAGGAAGTGGATTATACAACCATTTTGAGTGGTGTTGCTCTTGAGGATTGTACTATTGCTGCTGATGCATTGGAGTATGTGAAAGAGGGAGACCCTAAGCAAGTGGGTATAGAGATTCACTCTGGTCAAAACCGTGTGGTGCGTCGTATTTTTGAAAAACTAGGATACAAAGTGATACGATTGGATAGGGTTTTCTTTGCTGGGCTGACTAAGAAGAATCTGCCAAGAGGTAAGTTTCGCTTCTTAACATTGAAAGAGGTTGAAATGCTTAAAATGGGAGCACATGAATAAAATAATTGATTATTGAAAATAGGAAACTCCTCTGCAATGTTTTTTGTGGGGGAGTTTTTTTGTTGAAATTGAATAATTAAGTCGAAAAGGTATATGTGATGGAAAAAAGAATAATTATAGCTGGTGGGACAGGGTTTATTGGATCATATCTTAAGACTCGTTTTCTGGAATTAGGATTCGAGGTGCTAGTAGTGTCACGCGATGGTGGTGATGTCACTTGGATACACGAAGATCTGGTGGATGCGTTGGAACGAGCATCTGTTGTAATTAATCTGGCAGGGGCAACTATCAATTGTAGGCATACTTATCAAAATAAAGCGCTCATTTTACAATCCAGAATTGATACCACCAATGCCATTGGTCAGGCTTTGTTGTCGTGCAAACGGGTACCTTCGCTTTGGGTAAATGCTAGTGCTTCAGCAGTTTATATCCCATCATTGTCTAAGGAGATGACAGAGTCAGAGACTGAACTAGCAGATGGTTTTCTAGCAGATGTGGTTAAGCAGTGGGAATACACATTTTTTAGTTATTATTTACAGGATACTCGTCAAATAGCACTTCGAACGTCTGTAGTGCTAGGTGGCGATGGAGGAGCATTAGAAACTTTAATGAAGCTAACCCAATATGGATTAGGAGGGATACAAGGCTCTGGACAACAACTAATAAGTTGGATACATGTAGAGGATTATTTTCGAATTTTGTTTTTTTTGATAGACCAATCTTCCTTGTCGGGTGTGGTGAATTGTTCAGCTCCTCAACCAAGTTCCAATAAAGTTTTCATGCAGACACTTCGTAATGTACTTCGAGTCCCTATAGGGATTCCAGCGCCATCGTTTGGAATAAAAATCGGTGCTCGTCTTATTGGAACTGAGCCTGAGTTGATTTTGGATAGCTGTAATATGGTTCCTCAGAAATTGATTGACAGCGGATTTGAATTTAAATATCCAGAGCTTAAAAATGCGTTGGAAGATTTGGTTTTTTGATATTAGTAATGGAAATATAAAAGTGGGTAATGATTTATATAGTCTGTATCAATATCAAAATAAGTATTAGCGCGTTTAACAAAGCTTTAATGATAAATTTGGGTTAAAATAGCTCTTTTTTTAGCATACAAGGAACGATTACTTTGCTGTTAAAACCAAATCTACAGATAATTCACTTTAATTTTATTATGACTATCAAATACCTTTTTTGATTTAAATTGTATTCTGATAGGAATTTGGTTTTTCAAAAAATAATTTTGTTTGCCCAAAATGAATGATGTATATTGTGAAAAAGGATCGCTTGGAAGCGTTATTCCTCGTTTGTTTGATGATGGCTTTCTGATTCGCTGTGATTAGCAATCCATTTATCAATAGGTATAAGGAAAAGATTGATTGCCATTACAGTAAGTGTGCCTATTAAAGTTTCTTTAAACAAGCCTGCAGCTGCAGTACACCCCAATGCTGATGCACACCATACAGTTGCTGCTGTATTTAGACCTTTGATATTCAATCCGTCTTTAAAGATAATTCCAGCGCCAAGAAATCCGATACCTGTTACTACTTGACTGATGATACGTGTAACATCGCCTCCAAACTGAGACATATTGATGGATAATAAAACGTATAAAGCTGCTCCCACTGCAACCAGTGTATTGGTGCGTAATCCTGCAGATCGTTTATGCCATTGGCGTTCAATTCCAATCAACAACCCTGCAGTAAGTGCAGCAAATAATCGGAGAATAAAGTCAATTGTTGTCATTGTTCAAAATGGTTTGTGCTATATTTATCAAATTTTTATTGAATGTTTGATGATTGGTTGGGGTTTATATCTTATCCTATAGTTTACGGATTATGGTTAATCCATCTCTCAAAGGTAATAATACTTTTTCAATTCGAGTGTCGGATGTAACTAAATCATTGAAACGCATGATTTCGATGGTTTGTTTGTCATTAGGATCAACTTTCTGTAGTACTTTCCCATCCCAAAGTGTATTGTCTGCAAGAATAAATCCACCTTGGCGAACTTTAGGGAGAACTGCTTCATAATAAGCCATATATTCTCGTTTGTCGGCGTCGATAAACACTAGGTCAAATGTTTCATTGAGTTGGTTTATCTTGTCAAGAGCGTTGCCAATGTGCAGCTTTACTTTATGTCCATGTGTAGAACCAGCCAAATTTTCAAGGATAAAATCCTCCAGTTCGTCGTCACATTCGATGGTGTGAATCAGTCCGTCATCGTCAAGCGCTTCAGCCATGCAAAGTGCTGAATATCCAGCATAAGTTCCTAGTTCAAGTATACGATGTGGACGCACCATGTGACAAAGCATGGACAATACACGACCTTGCAAATGTCCCGAAAGCATACGCGGATTAATCAGTCGTAGATGTGTTTCCCTATTAACTTTAGCCAAATAAGTAGGTTCGGTATCGGTATGGGCAAGGATATAATCGTCTAATGAATTGTCTATGGTCATGGTTTAAGATTATTTTTTGTTTGAGTTTTATACATACTTCAATACCGACAGTTGGCAGGTGTCAAATACCTCATTGGCAATGTCTTGAAGTTGATTTCTAGTGATACTTTCTATTTTTTTATTGATGGTATTGATATCATCAATTTTGCCGTATCGCAAGTAACTTTTTCCAAAGCTTAAAGCTAGATTTTCTTTATGTTCAGTAGCAATGGCCATTTGACCCATCAGCTGAAGTTTGTATTTTTTTAATGTATTGTCGGAGAAAGGTTTTGAACGTAGTTTCTCCAGCTCAGTCATCACTAATTGTTCGCATCTAGCTGCATTCTCGGGGTCACATCCGAAATAAACGTACCAGGCACCTGTGTCAGTGAATGGCTGAAAAGAAGAATCTACATTATATACCAATCCACTTTTTTCTCTTAGTGAGAGGTTTAATAAACTATTCATTCCAGGTCCTCCTAGGATGTTGTTGAGCAAATACATGCCCATACGTTTGGGATGGTGAAGGTCATACGCCCGATTGCCCAAGATGAAATGAACTTGATGTGTGTTTTTGGTAATTACTGTCTGTGTGGGGGAGTAACTCACTGGAGCTGTGCGTACAGCATGATTTCCTGTTGTATTTGATGTTGTAAAATGTTTTTCTGCCCATCTTACCAACTGCTTGAAATCAATGTCGCCCAATACAAAGAATACCATCTCTTCGGGAAGGTAATGCTTTTTTACAAACTCACGTGCATCTTCGGTTTTGAATTGTAGTAATAGTTCTGATTGTCCTAAAATATTGTGGCCGATTGAATGGTGCTTAAATAGTTGTTCTTCAAAGTCATCGTATATCAACTCAGACGGACTGTCATTATAAGACTGTATTTCATCTATAATGATTACCACTTCTTTGTCAATTTCTTTTTGAGGAAAAGTAGAATGGAGAACGATATCCGAAATAAGCTCCATAGCCCGCTCTGTGTATGCTGTCAATACAGTAGCATAAACGACTGTTTCTTCCTTGGAAGTGAATGCGTTGAGCTCGCCACCTACATTTTCCAATCGGTTAATAATATGTCCTGAGCGTCGTTTTTCTGTACCTTTGAACAGCATGTGCTCCACAAAATGCGCCATGCCTTGTTCATGTTCTGCTTCATCTCTAGAACCTGTGTTTATCACTATTCCACAGTATGTCACAGCAGTCTTTTCGGGCTTATATATCATTCGGATGCCGTTAGGCAAAGTATGTGTGTGGTATATCATTGATAGTATATAGTAAAATCACAAAGATACGATATGAATGGCAGACGGCAAAATGAGAGAGAATGCCAATTTATTCATCTTGCTATTATCTTAGTTGGAGAATAAGAGAGATAATATAGTAATGCACCATGACTGTTCAATACAATATTTTTAATAAAATCAATTTTACTACCTACATTGGGAACGATATAACATTTGTAGTTTGTTTTTCTTGTTTTTTGTGCTAAATTTGTTACCCAAATAACCAAAAATACAATGTACATGAAAAAAATCTTTTTCCCTATTTTTCTGTTTTTTTCCCTTCATTTGTTTTCTCAAAACGCAGTACCAGATACCGTTTTTGTGTTTAATTCAAATGGCTTGACTGACTTTGTTGTAAAAAAAGTACCCAATATGACCAAAGAGGAACTGTACCGAAGGACTTTGGAATGGATTACTACTAATACCAAAAAGCCCAAAGATGTGATTGTGTCTCAGACAGAAGGGGATAAAATCAAATTCGAAGGAACAAAGAGTTGCTATTTTGCCACAAATTATGGAGGTGTTAAACGCTGTACCGATGGTAAATATCAGTTTGAAATAACCTTTAAGGATGGTAAATATAAACTGGATATTCTTTCAATGTCCAATCTGGTTTCATCTACCACTTATGTTCAAGGTGGATGGCATGCGATGCCTTTGACTAAATCGGAAGATTTGTTTGATGATAAAGGCAAAATAAAACTATATAGTCTGGATAATTATAAAGCAATTGCGGAACTATGTAATACGCTCAATAATAATCTATACAACTTCATAAAAACAACTGTTGCACCTACTTCTGGGGAATGGTAATGGGTGGCAGAAGATGTTCTAAATGCACAGAGCGGGTTTTCATTTTTGAAAACCCGCTCTGTGTATTAAATAAGGTCTGCTTTTTTTTATTTATTTTGGATGATTTGGCTAAAGCCAATGGATGTTTGCTCTTTTTGCCTTCAGCTAAAGCATGATGCAATTATAGCTAGGCCTGAAAACTTATGCCAATACTCCCTTATTCTTTGGGTTTCATCACCACTTCTGTAACATTACCCGCTGCCACTATTTCTTTTAGTGTAGATTGAATCATGGCGGGAGTGAGTTGTTCCACCGATTTTTTGTATTCTGCCACGTAGTCCAGACCATCCATGTAATAGCTATTGAGTATGCTTTGCCACCAACTGTTTTCGGCTAAGTCTTGAGTGTATTGTTTTAACAAGTTCTCCTTTACTTTTTGAAAGTCGTCAGCGCGTGGTCCGTTGGCTATTATTTCAGCAACTTCTGCATGAAGGATACTCATTAGTTTGGCTTGTTTCTCTGGGTCGCAGTCAAAAACCATGTTGAGTTGTATTTGCTGAACAGGTTTGTTGGATACAGAGCATTTCACACGTACACCATACGAACCACCCTCTTTCTCACGTATGCTCTCTATATAACGCATGTCAAGTATATTACCTATAGTTGTAGCTAGTACGATATTCCCGACACTCAGAGCTAGGGGCGAAGTATAACTTACAAAGTTCGAAGCTTTCCTCACTTGCATTTCTTTGGTGAAATAATTGTTGACTTTCCCTTTGGGTGTACGGATATTATTGTCTGTGAAAGTTTCCTTATTAAAATTGGTTTTGAAACCTCCGATGTAAGTGCATATCAACTTTTTGGTTTGTTCATTGTTCGGATCAATATTGCCTACGAAAACAAACGTAAAGTTAGCCGGATTGGCAAATCGCTGTTTATATATTTCCAAAGCCTTTGCCTGATTTAGTTTCTCAAGTGTTTTGAGGTTGAGTAGCAAAGTCCTCTGATGATGGCTAGTGGTGACCATGTCCACCGAGTCACTAAATGTTTTGCGAGGGTCTGTTTCGGCATTTGCCAATACTGTCTTGTACTGGTTCATCAATGCTGTAAAAGCATTATCGTCCTGACGTGGAGCGGTAAACTTAAGGTATAGTAATTGAAGCATAGTTTCCAAGTCTGCTGTTGAGGAGTACCCCCATGCCTGCTCAGTAAATTCATCAATTCCAGTTCCTGCAGAAGCTATTTTACCTGACAGAATTTTCTTAAGTTCCAAGTCAGAGTAATTCCCTACTCCATTGGCTTCCACTATTTTTCCTGCAAGTTCGGCGGAAGGTAAATCGGTTAGGTTCTGTATTTTTGATGTTCCACCCAGACTGACAGCTTTGAGCTTTATCTCATCTTTTTTGAAATCAGTGGTTTTGAACACTACTTTCACTCCGTTGCTCAGCATCCATTCGGTAGTTCCTAAGCTTTCGTTTTTTGATATTTTGTTAATCTTACCAGCAGATGGAATTTTATTAAGCAATGGTTTATTATGAGTTTCTGCAACTTTTGGTTTTAATACAGCATTTTTTGCTGATGCTATGGCCTGAGTTATTTGTTCAGTTGTCGGAATTTTTACGGCTTCTTTGTCAGGTGCCATTATAGAAACAATCAAGTTTTTGTCAGTTACGTATGTTTTGGCAAGCTGATTGACCATCTCTAGATTTATTTGCGGTAATATCATTTTAATGGTTTGATATTCCCATTCGATACCGGGCATGGTCTCTTGATTCAAGAAATTTTCCATGTATTCGCGGATGTAAATGCCATTCTTCTGGTTGTCACGCTCGTTGTAGGCATTCTCTATTTGTTTTGATAAATCTGCTTTAGCGCGTTCCAGTTCTGCATTGGTAAACCCGAATCGTTTGATTTTTTCGGCTTCCAACAAAAGCGCATTTAGCCCTTTCAATTCTTGCCCTACTTTAGGGATTGCCATCATTTGGAATGCATCTTTTGACTTTATCAATTCACCATATTCTCCACCACCACGTACAAAAGGTGCATCTGCCTGTTGGCAAATTTCTTCAAATCGCTCATCAAGTATAGCTGAGATAAGCGAATTAATTACATGCACAGCATAGCCATTCATGGATAGGCGTACGTCAGCAGGCATTTTATCATGTTTGTACTCCAGTTCTATTCGAGTTGTTCTAGCTTCTTTGTCTTTGACAGTCGCTATTATAGGCTGTTCGTTGTCATCAATGGTATACACAATACGCTCCGAAGGATTTTCTTTTTTTGGAATATCAGCAAATGTATTTTTAAGGTTTGCTTCCACTTTCTCTGCATCAAAATCTCCCACTATCACCACAGCTTGTTGGTCGGGACGATACCACTGTGCATAGTAGTCCCTAAGTGTTTGATAAGCAAAATTGTTTATGATAGCAGTGTCGCCTATTACGTCACGTTTAGCGTACTGAGAATTAGGATATTTCAGTTTGTTGGACTCTTTCCACATTCTGCTTTCACCACTGTTGCGTGTACGCCATTCTTCACGTATTACACCACGTTCGGCATCAATTTCGGATCCTTCCAGTAATAAACAGCTGGACCAATCATGTAACACCAATAAAGCACTGTCAATGATGCCTGTGCGGTAGGTTGGTACATCTTTAAGCATATAGACTGTTTCATCAAGTCCTGTATAGGCATTAATATTAGTGCCAAATTTCACACCTATTTTTTCGAAATAATTTAAAATACCTTTACCTGGATAATGCTTAGTCCCGTTGAATGCCATGTGTTCTAGAAAATGTGCCAGTCCATTCTGATTGTCGTTTTCAAGAATAGCACCCACGTTCTGAACGATGTAAAAATCAGCACGTTCCTTTGGTAGTTTGTTGGCTCGGATGTAATAGGTCAATCCATTGGGTAGTTTGCCAAACTTGACTTTTGGATCCTTTGGGATAGGAGCTAGAGAAGGGTTTTGAGCAAAAGAGTGAAATGAAAAGAACAGCAAATAGAAAATTGCCAAAAATTTAAAATTCTTCATCTTGTAGATTGTTACTTAACCTTGTAATAAGTTTGATTTATGATGATACAAAGAACGGATATTAAAATGCAATCTCAAAATTTATTAATGCAATAGAAGAATCTTTTGTTCAAATTAACATCTGGATGCTATAATATTCCAATCAATGGATGATACTGGTAGGTTAATTGTTAATAGGTTCATGGAGTTTAAATGGTTTATCGGTTTCCCCTATTAATTATAAAGTGATTGTTGTAACAAGCCTAAAATTAAATCAACTTATTTTTATCAGGATAGTTAGAGTGCTTTCAATGATTGGATGGTACGTTGCAAACGATAAACAATTTGCCTCCTCGTTGCAAACGAGGAGGAGGTAGGAATTAAATTTACCAATTATCATTTGTTTTTGTTGGGGTTGAAGTCATTATAGATTTCTCTATATTCTCCAATAAGCCTATTGATCTTTTAGTCAAATTGTAAAACATTCGTCCTTCTTGTGATTTGAATGTATTTGCAAATAATCCTGTTCTTTCATTGTTAAAAGGATAGTATTGAGAAATGTGTTTTTCCTCGTGTTGTCGAATTGCATATTGTGATGCAGCAACATCTCTTTCAATATTATTTAAAATTATAGTAATTCTAGCTCGACCATCCTTAATCTCAATTTTTAATAGGTGATGTCCAGTAAAGAAAACCCCATCTTGCACACCCTTGGCATTTAAAAGATCATCAAATATACCTTTACAAACAATGAGTCCACCTTCTTTGTCATCAATTTGAATGACGGAATTTGCATTACGATAAATTGTTATTAGAGATTGTTTAATTGTGTTATAGAGAACTTCTTTATTTTTAGTAGAGTCCTTTATGATTTTTTGAATAACAACATCTCCCTGATCACTTATTAGGTACTTACCTTCAATGCTACTTAATAATTGTTTCGTTTTTTCATCTTGTGAAAATACAGACCACGAAATAAAAATTAAAAATAATACAACATAATTTCTTTTCATTTTAAAATCCCTTATATGTGTCGAGCGCAACTTTTAGTTTTTAGCTATTTTTTTTCATTTTAATGCTTCTTTAATATCTTCAATATCATTAAAATCTAGAGAAAACCATTCTCCTCTTATTCTTTTTTTTGAGTAAGCATGGTGTAAGGCTTGTTCAAAGCTTTTTGCAATTTTTCTATTAGGAAATTTCTTATTGCAAATTAGTTCTATTGTCGGTTTTTCACTTTGAAGTGTTTTTTCTCGATATTCAGGACTATTTGAAATTCCAATTTTATGATAATTATTCACATGGTCTATCATCAAATAAACAAAACAATTCTCAATGTATGAGCTTGATGTATTGATTTCTTTATTGTATAAAGGTTGATAGTTGTCAATCTCAATTTTTACAATATCTTTATAATCCTTTGCAAATTTTTTAATGGAGTATTGTATATCTTCTGAATCTATTTTTCCATAAATTTTAATTTCATTTTCTGGAAATTCAATTTTCCACTTTATTAAATCAAAATTCTCAAATAACATTAATTCATCAAACGTTATTGCCATTTTGTTCTCAACAATAGTTCCCCAATAACTATTTTTCATGTAAATGTATGATTTATTAATGATTTCATAAGTCAAAATTTCACCACTTGAAAATAATAGTGAAATTTTCATTCCTGGATTCAGATTAAGTTCTCTAATCGCTGATTTGAATAAAATATAATCTTTATTTGCGATATTGTTGAATGTGAAGAATAATCTATTTGATTGCTCATCTTTAAGAATTATACTATCATAAATTTTTGAATCATACTCATTGGTTTTTGTTTGACCCGCTACACTAGTCCATTTTATTGTTTTTGAAGAGGTAAATTCATCTATGAGAACAAAAGGGATGTTGCTAAATCTTTTATTTCTGAGTTCTTTTTGTTTTTCGATAAATGGTTCTTTATGAATCTTAAAAATTATATCCCCTTCTTTTAGAAATTCTTTTTGCTTGCTGATAAAACTATATTCCATTTTAAGTATTTCAATTATTCCGTCAGCTCCACTATATAGATTGATTGTTCCTATTAAATGATTAAAGTCTAATTCTGCAACTAGTTCGCCCTTTGAAACAAACTCTCCATCAAACTTTTTCCATTTAGAGATGTATACATCTTTATTTTTATATTCAATCGGAAATGGATTGTTACTATAAATATAACTAACAGAATTATTATTTTCTGAATCAATATTCTCAATCTTATCCATAATGATTTTTTAATTAGTTGTTAGAATTTTCTGCTCGGCATAGCGTCCTCGGTATGTTGTGTTAAAAACAAGGCTTTGCCTTGCATATTCTGCACAAATATACTGTTTTTTCTAACAATAAAAGACACTAAACCTCTTGCCTTTTTATTGCTTATGAATGCCAAACTATACCCGTACCCGCTCAAATACATTATGGTGAACAGACTTGTTTCTGTTCTTCCATTCCTTATTGGTAGGTCATTGATCAACAATTATAAAAATTAGGATTCTCAAGTTTGGGTTCGCAGTTAACATATTGATCCTCAAACGAACAAGCCACGAATATTAATTGTAACTACTAATTCATAATTATTTCAAAACCCCACTCGATAGGTACATCCATTCCGCCACTCGCTGCATCCGTAAGCGGTATTGCCTTTAAGGAGAGTGCCTTTGCCACACAGGGGGCAGGGTGTGCCTTCTAGTTGCTTGGATTTGGCTTGGATTTCGGTAAGGGTGCGGTTGTCGGCCTTTACGTTGTACACCACTTGGGTTACCATGGCTTTGAGTTCGTCCAGAAAGTCTTTGGCTTGGTAGTCACCTTTATCTATTTGGCGGAGCTTTTTTTCCCACATTCCTGTGAGTTCAGCCGATTTGAGCAGATCCTCCTGTATGGTGAGGATAAGGTCCACGCCTGTGTTGGTGGCTATAAGGTTTTTACGCTCTTTGCGTATGTAGTCACGCTTAAAGAGCGTCTCGATGATGGAGGCACGAGTAGAAGGCCTTCCGATGCCGTTTTCCTTGAGTGCATCGCGTAGTTCGTCGTTTTCCACCAGCTTGCCTGCTGTTTCCATAGCACGTAGCAGGGTGGCTTCGGTATAAGGCTTGGGTGGAGAAGTCCATTTTTCGGCAAGGGTAGGTTCGTGAGGACCGCCTTCGCCCTTGTTGAAGATAGGGAGGGTCCGTTCTTCTGTCTCGTCAAGGTCTTTGTCCTGAGGTTTGTTGAACACCACACGCCAGCCCATGTCCAGTATTTGTTTCCCATTCACTTTAAATTCCACCTTGTCCACTTCGCCCAGCACAGTGGTGGTAGCTATCTTACATTCGGGATAAAAATTGGCTATAAACCTACGTGCCACCAAGTCGAACACCGCTTTTTCAGTATCGGTCAAGGCTGTGGGATGCACACCAGTAGGAATAATGGCGTGGTGATCAGTCACTTTGGAGTTGTCAAATACTTTTTTTGACTTTGCTATTTTGCTTTCTAGCAGAGGTTTGGTGAGCAAGTCATAATCTTTGATTCCTTTGAGTATGTCAGGGATTTTTGGATAAATGTCGTCGCTCAAATAAGTAGTGTCTACACGTGGGTAGGTGGTGATTTTTTTCTCGTAGAGGCTTTGGATGATTTTGAGTGTTTCGTCCGCCGAATAGCCAAATTTCTTGTTGCACTCCACCTGCAAGGAAGTGAGGTCAAACAGCCTTGGGGCGGATTCGGTACCTTTTTTGGTGCTGATGTCCGTAACAAAGAAATCATTGGCTTTTACCGTTTGCAGAAACTGCTCTCCTTCTTCCACAGAGTTGAACCGCCCTTGTGAAGCAGAAAAAACGGTGTCGCGGTAGGTGGTTTTGAGCTCCCAGTAGGCTTGAGGTACAAAGTTTTCTATCTCCATTTGCCTATTCACTATCAGTGCCAGCGTGGGTGTTTGTACCCTTCCTATGGAGAGCACTTGTCCGCGTTTGCCGTATTTGAGTGAGTAAAGACGGGTGGCGTTCATGCCCAGTAGCCAGTCGCCAATGGCACGTGAGAGTCCAGCTTCATACAGCCGTTGAAATTCGGACTGGTCTTTGAGCTTGGCAAAACCTTCTCGTATGGCTTCTTCGGTGAGCGACGATATCCAAAGTCGTTTTACTGGGCATTTGCACTTTGCTTTCTGCATTACCCAGCGCTGAATGAGTTCACCTTCTTGTCCGGCATCACCGCAGTTGACCACCTCGTCGGCTTTTTCTATCAATTGCTCAATGACCGAGAATTGTTTCATCACACCCGAATCATTGGTTACTTTGATGGAAAATCGTGGTGGTATCATAGGCAGCTGGCTGAGCGCCCATGCTTTCCAGTCGGGGGTGTATTCATGAGGTTCAAACAGCGCACATAAGTGACCGAATGTCCACGTTACTTGATAGCCATTGCCTTCTATGTAACCATCTTTCTTGGTTTTGGCACCAAGAACTTCGGCTATATCACGTGCCACACTGGGCTTTTCGGCAATGCAAACAATCATGATGTGTTTGGGATTTGAGCTGGGTGAAAATGATGTTTTTCGGTATAGGTTGAATAGTTCAACATTGGAACTACCCTATTAATGAAGTAAGTATTTACTTAGGAGCTTTACTGTAATGATACATCCCTATGGCAAAAAAGACAAAATTTGGAATCCAAACGGCAGTTAATGCTGACATGACCCCGCCTACAGAAAGTGAAGTAGAAAAAGTAAGAAAAACAATATATGCTGCACTGAGAGCTATACCTGTACCAAGGTGAAGACCAAAGCCACCTCTCACTTTGCGAGATGATAATGATACACCTATCAATGTCATAATAAATGCTGCTATTGGCATAGTAAATCTTTTATAGTATTCATCTTCAAAAGCTTGTATGTTGCCGATACCCCTATCTCTTTGTTTGTCTAGAAATTTAGACAATTCACTGTTAGTCATCTGAGGGGCTTCACCAGCTGTGATAAAGAACTCGCTTGGTTGTACATTGATAGTGGTATCTTTTGTTTGACCTTTTGATATCTTCTCTCTCATCCCGTTGAAATCCCGTTGAAGATAATCTGTAATTTTCCATTTATTGATAGAATCCCATCTGATAGTTTGTGCTGTTAATCTTGAAACAAGTGTTTTTCCTTTGAATTTTTCCAGTGAGAATCTGTATCCTATGTTATTATCTTTTTCATAGCGTTCAATGTACATAATTACTCCGTCTTCCACTTCCATTTGTATGTTTTGGACAGAAGGAGGTGTGAATGGTTGAATGTATAGATTGGTAAATTCAATCATTTTCTTATTGCTTCTAGGAATAACATAACCACCTAAAGTAAATTGCATTAATGCAATAACTGCAGCCGCAATGAAGTAGGGCCGACAGAATCTGGCAAAGCTAGTGCCACTTGACATGATGGCAATTACTTCTGTGTTGTTGGCCATCTTTGATGTGAATATAGTCAAGGCTATCAGGGTGATAAGTGGACTTAGCAGGTTGACATAGAATGGAATAAAAGGAAGATAATAGTCGTAAACGATGGCTTTGAATGATGGATTGTATTGGTGGAATTTGTCAAGTTTCTCAGTGATGTCGAATACGATAGCAATACAAATTAACATTGCAATTGAGAAAAAATAGGTCCCTAAAAATTTTCCGATAATGTAGGTGTCTATCCTTTTTAAACCAAATGTGTGTCGAGAAATTTTCATTTATTTATTATTAAATGCCCTAAGTTCAACATAGTGAACTTTATGAGTATGCATATCAATTTGCTTAGAGAAATTTTTACAGCAACTAATTATTCATTTTTATTATAATGACAAAACTGACGATCAATATAAATAGAAATTGTGGAACCCTAAACCCATGGTTATGCATTAGCCCAAATTACGCATTAGAAAATGCGTAATCGCTTTCTAATTAGTCCTCTATGATTTTTTTAACCCTTCTACTAATTAATATGTGCCAACGGAATTAATCAGGGTTTACCCACATGTAATCAACTGTTCGTTTATCCAAAACTCTTAATTATTAATACGGGATTAATAGTTTTAGCTATTGAAAAAGTAGATTGTTTAGGTGAAACTTCAATTATAAATTGCTATTAAAGTCTCCTTCCAAGTTGCTCTACCATACCATTTTTCCACTGTCTATAATCTCCAAGCTGAATGTGCGTTCTTGCTTCAGTAACCAACCACAAGTAGAATGCAAGGTTATGAATGGATGCAATTTGCATTGCCAACAGTTCTTTGGAAATAAAGAGATGACGAAGATAAGCTTTTGAATAGAATTTATCTACATACGAAGTGCCAAATTCGTCTAGAGGCGAAAAATCATTTTTCCATTTCTCATTCTTCATGTTCATAATGCCTTGCGAAGTAAACAGCATTCCGTTGCGTCCATTGCGTGTCGGCATCACGCAGTCAAACATATCTACACCTCGTTCAATTGCTTCCAATAGGTTTTGCGGTGTGCCCACACCCATCAGATATCTTGGTTTGTCTTTTGGTAATATTTCATTTACCACTTCTATCATCTCATACATCTTTTCGGTTGGTTCGCCAACAGCAAGACCGCCTATGGCATTGCCCTCACAGCCTTGTGATGCTATAAATTCTGCGGATTGCCTACGAAGGTCGGGGTAAATACAGCCCTGAACAATTGGAAAAAAACTTTGAGAATAGCCGTATTTTGGAACCGTCTCCCCAAAATGTTTGATGCCTCGCTCCAACCACCGATGTGTGAGTTCCATTGATTTTTTGGCATAGTTATAATCAGCATCTCCAGGGGTGCATTCATCAAATGCCATGATTATATCTGCACCTATTGAGCGTTGTATGTCAACAACATTCTCTGGACTGAAAAATAATTTACTGCCATCTATATGCGAACGGAAAGTAGCACCTTCTTCTTTTAATTTTCTGTTTTCAGAGAGTGAAAATACTTGAAATCCACCACTGTCGGTAAGTATGGGCTTGTCCCAACCATTGAATTTATGTAAACCACCGGCACGTTCCAGTGTGTCAATTCCCGGACGAAGAAAAAGGTGGTATGTGTTTCCTAAAATAATTTGTGCTTTAATGTCCTCCTTTAGTTCATGTTGGTGTACTGCTTTTACTGAGGCTACAGTCCCTACTGGCATGAATATGGGTGTGTTGATTTCTCCATGCGCTGTTGTGATTTTGCCTGCTCTGGCATTGGAAAATGGGTCAGTGTTTTGTATTTCGAAGGTCATTATTTCGGACGTCAATTAACAATATTCTGTTGCGCTTTGTAATGAAAGTAGTACTGCTTTCAGGTAATGGATATTTATAGATTAATGAAATTTTCTATAATCCGTTGACCTTCACTACCTGATTTCTCTGGGTGGAACTGTACAGCATAAAAATTATCTTTCTGAAGGGCGCAGCTGTAGGGTTGGATATAGTTGGTTGTTGCAATGGATTCAACACATACATCTACAAAGTAACTGTGAACAAAGTACATATAAGCATTATTGGTGATACCATCCAACAGTTTGGATTTTAAGTTGGTTATGTTGTTCCACCCTATTTGTGGAATTTTAAATCCTTCCCCTTTAAATCGTTTTACTGATTCATCAAAAATACCTAGGCATGTTGTGTCGTTTTCTTCTGAGTGTGAGCACATCAACTGCATTCCCAAGCAGATACCCAGCACAGGCTGTTTCAAAGAACAAATCAATTGGTCAAGTCCTTTCTCTTTAAGATAGGTCATTGCTGAAGAAGCTTCGCCCACTCCAGGAAATATCACTTTGTCTGCAGATCGAATCATTTCGTGATCATCCGTTACCACAGCTTGAATACCAATGCGCTCCAATGCAAAAAGCACTGAACGTATATTGCCTGCATTGTATTTTATTATAACAACATTCATTTGCTTTTGATTCGGTTTTTTGGGTTCATCAGTTCAAAAGGTTTATTGAGTTCATTGCTTTATCAGTTGATAAACTTTACTTATCTACTCATTTACTCATCTACTAGTCCACTTGTGTGCAAATCTACTCGTCAACTTGTCTATTTTTTTTACACCAATCTATTTGTTGCTGTGTCGGGGAAAATTACCGCAGGTTTAAGTAGTTTAGCCTCTTCCATTTCCATCATACAATAAGCCATGATGATTACTATGTCGCCAGGTTGTACCAATCTTGCTGCTGCACCATTTAAGCAAATCACCCCACTGTTAGGTTTTCCTGGTATTACGTAAGTTTCTATTCGTTCTCCGTTATTGTTGTTTACGATAGTTACTTTTTCGTTAGCAATAATATTGGCTGCATCCATCAAGCTTTGATCTATTGTAACACTTCCAATGTAATTGAGATTGGCTTCTGTTACTGTAACCCGATGGATTTTTGATTTTAAAACATGTACAAACATAATTATTTCAGTTTTTTATAAACCTTATTTTTAGTATCTGATGTTGTCAATAAGTCTCACTTCACCACAAAAAACAGCAATACATCCCACGGTTTCATTTCCCCAACTGCTTACTTTTTGGAGCGATTTCACATCCACAATTTCAAAATACTCAACTTCCAAGTCGTCAACGGCATTGATACTGGTCGTTACCCAATCAGTCAGTTCGTCTGGCGACAATTGGTCTGCAAAGTTACGACTTTCGAACAAGACTTTAGATATTTGAATGGCATTTTTGCGTTCTTGAGGACTTAATCTTTCATTTCTACTGCTTAAAGCCAAACCACTTTCTTCACGAATGATAGGACAGTCAATGATTTCAATATCAATTTTGAATACATCTACCATTCTGTGGATAATTGCCAATTGTTGAAAATCCTTTTCTCCGAAATAGGCTCTTGAAGGTTGTGTTAAACGAAACAACTTATTGACCACTTGCACTACGCCATTAAAGTGTCCAGGGCGAAATTTACCTTCCATGACTTTATCTAATCCCCCAAAATCAAAATTGAAAGTTTCGATCAACTCATTTTCGGTATACATTTCTGAGGTTTCAGGTGCAAACAAAATCGAACAGCCAGTTTTCTCAAGTAAAAGAGCATCTTCCTCAAGTTTGCGTGGATATTTCTCCAGATCAGTTGGGTTGTTGAATTGGGTTGGATTTACAAAAATACTTACAATAGTATTTTTATTTTCAGAAACACTCTGTGTAACCAGCCTAAGATGACCCTCATGTAATGCACCCATGGTTGGAACAAATCCAATAGTCTGCTTCTCTTTTTTTAATAATGCTACTTCATCAAGAAGTTCTGAGTTTTTACGGATAATCTTCATATCGGTAATGGTTTCATACAGTGATGAGTATGTGTATAATAACCAATAAAAAATAATGTGACTTTAAAAGCTTTATTTCAAAACTGCAAAATTACTAAATTTATTGGTCATTTACACACTAGTTTCTGCTAAACTGATATTGATACATTGTTCATTGGATATTTTAACAAATTACGACTTTACTTGTTAAGCTAAGTCTGACAAAAAGCATATGATATTGAATCCAGCTATAATAAGGTATAATTATCCAAATATTTTACATCTTATAATTAACAATCACTATTCTATTTAATTCATCTTATAAGCATCAAAACAGATGTCCTATTGAGAAAAATTTGCCAGTGTGGTTTTTTTGTGGGTTTTAATTGAAAAAACTACTTAATAATTCGAAAATAAAAGGATTTGCATAAAATCTAAAGGAATATAATTTGCATAGAACCAATTTTTTTTTTATATCTTTGCATAACGATACATTATCTATAGTTACAATCTGAGTCTATTCGAATGAAAAAGGTTACAAAAGTTCTATACATTTCACAAGAAATATTTCCTTATTTGCCAGAATCAGAGTTGGCACACATGGGCAGATATTTGCCACAAGCAGTTCAAGATCGTGGACGTGAAACAAGAACATTTATGCCAAAATTCGGTGCTGTCAACGAGCGCAGAAATCAACTTCATGAAGTAATTCGACTCTCCGGAATGAATTTGATAATAGATGATACAGATCACCCTCTAATAATAAAAGTAGCGTCAATTCAGACGGCTCGAATGCAAGTGTATTTTATTGATAATGAAGATTATTTTCAGAGGAAGAACACGATTTTAGATGATAATGGAAAAGAGTACGAAGATAATGATGAACGAACCATTTTCTTTGTAAGAGGTGTAATGGAAACAGTTAAGAAATTGCGATGGACACCTGATGTGATTCATTGTCAAGGCTGGATGACTGCTTTAGCACCACTTTATATTAAAAAGGCCTTTAATGATGATCCGTTCTTTAAAAATGCTAAGGTAGTATATTCATTATTTGCTGATGATTTTAAAATACCTTTTCGAGAATTGTTTGCAGAGAGATTGATGCTTGAAGGCATTAGTGATGCTGATGTAGAACAGGTGAAAGGTAAAACCATAGACTATGTTGCGTTGACCAAGCTTGCAATTGATTATTCTGATGCTGTTATACAATCGAGCCCTGTTGTCAATTCAGAGATATTGGAGTATACTCATTCTAAAGGGATGAAATTTTTGAATTATCATGATGAAGATACATATGCTGATGCCTATGTGGAATTTTACGATTCTGTGTTCAATTCTGATTAAAAGCAATTTAATATTCAATCACTCTTTCTTGATGTATGTATAACATCATAAACTTCAAAATAAAATTCTCATGAAGTTGCATTCCTTCGTTTTTCTATTGTCCCTTACTTTAATCCTGAATTCTTGTTTGGATAATTTATCTGATTTAGTTGCAGATATTCAACCAACTTCTGATTTAATTGATCTTAAATCCACATCGTTTCTTATACCCAATTCTAATAGTGTAGAGGCTGTAAAAATATACTCACGTATTAATACCAACGAAGATTCTTTGTTGTTGGGTTACTATAAATCCTTGAATTCCAAAGACTCTATAATTGGTGATGTTAAGGCTGATATTCTAGGACAGGTAATATGTGATTTGGACTTTCAATTAGCTCAAAAAAACAGTACTCAATCTGCTGCTGTTCCAGATTCGATCCAATTGGTGTTTAGAAGCAACTCGATAAAGGGAGATTGGAATGCTCCTTTTAGAGTGAAAGTATATGAAATGACTAAGGGAACTTTTTCCTATACAAAAACCTACTATTCAGATATCAATCCCAACGACTATTATGATTCGACACAGTTGGTGTTAGGAAGTAAAATTTTTACAAAAGCAAACAGTCCAAAATTATACACCAATGTTTCTATTGATTCATTTTATACTAAAATTGATCTTTCAAAGCAGTTTCTTGATAGGTTTACCAAGCTTCTGTCAAAAACTTATGCTTCACAAGAGGAATTCAATCAAGTATTTAATGGATTGTACATTACAACTGATTATGGAAGTTCAACCATGCTTAATTTAAAAGCTATGTTTCTGAACTACTACTACCACTACAAGCATAAAAATCCAAATGATTCAGGTGACTCCTCAGTTGTAAATAGTGTATTGCGCTTGCCTATTAATAATTCAGATGGCAGAGTGATAAATCGAATTGTCTATACTGATCTTAAGAGTCATATTCAGAAATTGGATAAGGTAGATTCGTTAAATTACATTACTACTCCTGCAGGTATTTATACTAAATTAACGATGCCTCTAAGTGCTATTAAGCTTAAGATGGATTCGATGATGAAAGATAAAAAGCAAATTGTGAATGCTGCGGTACTTGATTTGGAAATAAATTCAGATACCGCAAATTATGTTTCACCATATAACTACATGTTGCTAATAAAGGAAAGTGAAAGAGATGAATTTTTTAAAACTACCTATCATAGCTCGCTAATAACAGCAACACTTGGTAGATATACTGCTAAGTTTGATTCCGAGAAAAAGAAATTTAGGTATTTCTTTCATTTTGATTTGGTCAACTTAATCAATAATGAATTTAAGAATAATAAGACATTGGCAAATGTTGATTTCTTAGCAGTACCAGTAAAAGTTGTATTTGATAATTATGGTACTCCTCAGCAGATTCAAGAGATATTAAAAGTAGGCGGTGTAAGTATTCGAAGTCCTAAGCATAAAAGTTCTCCTATGCGGGTCAAATTAATTTATAGTGGATATTGAAAGGCATTGTTAATTGATTTAAACAATCCCATACAGGCATCCTCAAGAATGTCAATAACATTTTCGAATCCTTGTTCACCTCCGTAATATGGATCAGGTACGTGATTGGCTTCATTATGCTCACAGAAATCTGTAATTAAGTGAAACTTGCCGTATTGATTAGGTGTAGTTGCAATCCGATGTAGACCTTCCATGTTTTGATTGTCCATAGCCAAAATCCAATCGTAATAATCCAAATCTTGTTTCGTAATTTGTCGCGAACGTGATCTAATGGTATAACCTCGCTTTAGTCCGTGGCTTCTCATTCTGCTATCTGCAAGTTCACCTTGATGATAATTGATTAACCCTGCAGAGTCAATTTCAAAATCGTTCAACTGATTTTTGCTCTCTATAATTTTGGAGAATATACTTTCCGCCATCGGAGAACGGCATATATTGCCTAGACAAACAAACAGTATTCTAATTTTTCTTTCGGTTGATTCAGTAGTCATGATTTTCTATTTAGTCTTGTTTGAAAAAAAGTGAAATTTAACTCACATTAGACATTGGAAAATGTGCATTCGCTTTCTAATTTCGTTTCCAATTTTTTTTAAGCCTCTGGAATCGTTCGAGTTGTTTCAAAACACTACAAATGATTTATACGGGTTTAATTTCGGATTATTTTTTTAGAATTTCTTAGTCCTGGCAGGTCATAAATTTCCAAGCCAGCCAAGCTAGTCCACCTGTGCCTGTTTTAAGCGCATCAAGATCAATCATAAAATTTGTGCTGTGAAGTCCACCGGTGTTTTTGTTGCTTTCTCCTTTAATTCCAAATCTGTAGAAGCAAGATGGATATTTCTGAGAATAGAACCCAAAATCTTCAGAAGTCATTCGAATTTCTAAATTTTTAGTATTTTCATCACCTACCCACTGACTTGCATACTCACGCGCTCTATTTGTAACTCGTTCATCGTTATAAACAGATGGGAAGCCATCAGGCATATCAATAGAAACTTCACATCCATAAGCCATGCAGGTGTCAGTGATAATTCGTTTGATGTGCTTTTTTGCTTCATGACGCCAGGATTCATCCATTGTCCTGAATGTGCCCGAAAGCTGTACTTGATGTGGAATTATATTTTGAGCACCATCGGCAATTAGTTTACCGAAGGTCAAAACCATCGGTGTAAGAGGATGACACAATCTGCTCTTAACTTGTTGTAAAGCCATTATTGTTGCTGCAGCAGCTAATACAGTATCGTTGCATAAATGGGGTAGAGCTCCATGTCCACCTTTTCCTGTTATTGTCGCATGAATTTCGTCGGCCGAAGCCATTATCTTTCCTGGTAAAAAAGCCATTGTTCCAGTAGGATAATCTACAGAAACATGTTGAGCAAGAATTAATTCGGGTAGGTCGTTTTCGAACAATCCATCATCCATCATCAGTTTAGCTCCTCCTGGTGCTTTTTCTTCACCTGGTTGAAAAATACACAGAATTGTTCCTTCGAAATCTGCTTTTATTTCGTTTAGTATTCTTGTAGCCCCCAGCAAACATGCAGTATGAGCATCGTGCCCACATGCATGCATGATGTTGGGATTTAAAGATTTGTATTCGATATCGGTACTTTCACAGATAGGTAATGCATCCATGTCAGCTCTCAAAGCGATCGTTTTTTTTGTAGGATTTGCCCCTGCTATTTTAGCTAAAATCCCTGTACCTGCAATCCCTTTTTTAAAAGGGATATTCATTTTTTTTAGTTCTTGTACAATAAATTCAGCAGTTAGCAGTTCGTTAAATGAAAGTTCGGGATATTTATGCAGATGTTTATAACATTCAATAACGTAATCCGAATATGTGTTGGTTAATTCTTCGATTTTTGATTTCATGGATCTTTGATATTAATGCCACAAAGGTACAATTTTTAGTTTTTATTTTGAATATGTTAGTTCTTCAATCAAATGGCTAAGTATTATAATATACTTCGAGTATTGAATGGTACTACATGTTTGATTTAACTTTATTTTATAGATATTTGAATCATTTAATCCCATTATATACTTATTTTTTATACTTTTGTATGAACATAATGTCAACTGGAAATTCACTTTAACTAATAATAAATAACAATTAATATGAAAAGAATCTCATTTACTTTGTTCTGTATGGGTGTGATATTGGTGGCAATGTCACAGAAGGCTATTATAAGTTTTGACAAAAAATCATTTGATTTTGGAAAAATCAACGAACAAGATGGTAAAGTTACCCATGTTTTTGAATTTACAAATAAAGGTACAGCACCTTTAGTAGTTAGTAATGCAAAGCCATCGTGTGGATGTACTACTCCATCATGGACAAAAGAACCCGTTGAGCCAGGTAAAAAAGGAACAATAACAGCTATATATAACCCTGCTAGTCGTCCAGGAGTATTTAATAAAACTATTACCATTACAAGTAATGCCGAATCAGAGACCGACTATTTGACTATATCTGGTGAGGTAATTCCAGATCCCAATGCTCATAAAGGAACTAGCTCAGTAGCAAAAAATTATTTGATTACAATGGGCGATTTACAATTGACAGCAAAGGGTGGTCCTTTTGGAACAGTTTCTAAAGGTTCATCTTCAACTTTGGATATTGATGTAAAAAATAATGGAAAGCAGGATTTAACTTTATCCTTCGATAATCTTCCTGCATATATCACAGGTACCATCAAACCTGAAGTGTTGAAACCGGGTCAAGAAGGAAAACTTGTGTTTGTGCTCGATTCTAAAAAATGTACAAATTGGGGAGCGTCTGTTGATAATCCTTATGTAGTAATAAATGGAAAGGGAGCTAAGCTTGAAGCTAACAAGCTCAATTTGGTGAAATATATAAAAGAAGATTTTAGTAAATTGACAAAAGAGCAAAAGATTAATGCTGCCATTGTTGATATTCAACCTGTACGAGTTGCTGCAGGAGCAATCAAAACGGGAGCAAAGAAGAGTGTAAAGGTTAAAATCAATAATAAAGGACAAAATAACTTAGAAATAAGATCCATTACAAACAATAATCCTGAACTAGTAGTCAAATCGCCAAAAGGAACAGTTGCTACAGGTAAGCCTGTTGAAATGGTAATTGATATTGATACAAAAGGTCAGAAAGTTGGTGAATATAAAAAGATAATAACTTTGCAAGTGAATGACCCAGAAAATTCAACTCCTTCAATAGAAATTAGTTGGAGTGTGACTAAATAAATTGTTGTATTTTAATATATTGCAGTTGAAAGAGCCAAGAATCCAAACTTGGCTCTTTCACTTTGTTGATTTTAAACTTTGTCTTTTTTTATTGTTATTTACACATTATAATAATCCAAATCTAGTAATTTGATGTTTTGAACAAACCCGAATCATTTATTAGAAGTTTTGAATAAATGCACGATTGAATCCAACGGTATTAGATAGCGATTAGGCATTTTTAATGCGTAATTTTGGATAGAATATATGTTTGTTTTTATATGGTTTGTTCCCTGTCTAATATGCTTAGGTATAAGTAGATAGTTTTATTTTGACGAAGTCAAAATATGCTATTTAATTAGTATTGCCACGTTGAAAGTGGGGCTTGGTATTTCATTGAAATGAGATTCATCAATTTTCAATTGATGAACAATCAGGGTTTAAAAACAATGGGCTTGATATAATATGGATAGTTAAATTTTAGAATTGTTTTAATTGTCCAAAAGCAAAGTGTGTAATTGTTTGTTGTAAGAGTGTAGTTTTAATTTAGAAATTTATGCATTATAGTGATCATCCAGAAAACGACCCATTATATAAAGGACTTTCAGTTAATGAAGGTGTGACAGATGTACCTAGTATTAATCCATACAGGGTCAAAGTTTCAAGAAGGAATAGATATACAGTTGATGAGTACGTAGAAGGTATTTTAAAAGGGGATGTTTCCATTTTGGGGCAGGCAGTAACTCTAGTTGAGAGTTCTTTACCAGAGCATCAGCATCTTGCACAAGAAGTAATTGAAAAAGTTCTTCCATATTCCGGAAAGTCTATCAGACTAGGAATAACAGGAGTTCCTGGTGCTGGTAAAAGTACATTTATCGAAGCATTGGGAGTTAGTCTGGTTAGAGCAGGACATAAACTTGCAGTATTGGCTATTGATCCAAGTAGTGAGAGGAGTAAGGGTAGTATACTTGGGGATAAGACTAGAATGGAAGTATTGTCAGTTGCTAAGAACGCTTTCATTCGCCCATCTCCATCATCAGGATCTTTAGGAGGAGTGGCTCGTAAAACAAGAGAGAGTATTATTCTATGTGAGGCAGCAGGTTTCGAAACTATTTTTGTCGAAACGGTAGGAGTAGGGCAGTCAGAAACAGCTGTTAAATCTATGGTTGATTTCTTTCTGTTGATCCAGTTGGCAGGCGCAGGTGATGAGTTGCAGGGAATTAAAAGAGGCATTATGGAAATGGCCGATGGTATTGCGATAAACAAATGTGATGGGAATAATATTGAAAAGGCCAAAGTTGCAAGGGCACAATACCAAAATGCATTGCATTTGTTCCCTGAACATGAATCGGGCTGGAAACCACAAGCAATTACTTGTTCGGCAATTGATAAAAATGGGATTTTAGAGGTTTGGGATATGGTGGAGAAATATGTTAATCACACACAATTAAACTCTTATTTTAATATGCGACGTAATGAACAATCAAAGTATTGGATGTTTGAATCAATTAATCAACAGTTGAAAGACCACTTTTATTATAATAGCCAAGTGCTTGAAAGTCTACCTCAATTAGAAAATCAAGTAGTACATAATGAAATTAGCTCTTTTGTTGCAGCAAATACCCTTTTGGAAAAGTATTTTGGGAAAATGTAAAAATAAAAAAGTCGATCATGTTTATGTCGACTTTTTTTATTTTTTTTATGAGTATTAATAACCCCATTTCAAATATACTGCTCCCCATGTAAATCCTGCTCCAAAAGCTGTAAGAATTATATTATCACCTTTTTTGAATTTATTTTCCCATTCCCAAATGCAAAGTGGAATGGTGGCTGCAGAAGTGTTTCCAAAACGGTCGATATTGATTGTCACTTTGTCATAATCAACACCAGCACGTTGTACAACAGCATCGATTATGCGTAAATTTGCTTGATGAGGAATAATCCATGAAAGATTTTCCTTTGTCAAACCATTTTTGTCCATAACACTACCTGTGGTATCAGCCATATTGGTTACTGCATATTTGAACACGGCAGTACCCTCTTGATACGTATAGTGAAGGTTTTTTTCAACTGTTTCTAACGAAGTAGGTATTGCTGATCCTCCTGCTTTGATATGTAAGTGCTTCATTCCTACACCATCGGTATGTAGTTCTGAGTCCATTACTCCATATTCTTCAGTTGTTGGTTCTACAAGTACTGCTGCTGCACCATCTCCAAATAAAGGAGCTGTTGTACGATCATTATAATCAGTAATTGAAGACATTTTGTCGGCACCTATAACAACGATCTTTTTGTAGTATCCAGATTCGATAAAACTAGCAGCTGTAGTCATTGCAACAATAAATCCTGCACAAGCAGCTTGAAGATCTATTGCAACTGCATTTTTGATACCCAATTTTTCGGCAGTCATTGAAGCTACAGAAGGGTAAATATGATCAGGAGTTGTAGTAGCACAAAGCACTAAATCTATGTCTTGGGGCATAGTGTTTGTTTTCTGCAACAGCTCTTCAACAGCTTTTGCCGCAAGATAGGATGTGCCAAGGTTTTCACCTTTTAATATTCTTCTCTCTTTAATTCCTACACGTGTTGTAATCCACTCATCAGTGGTATCCATCATGGTGCTAAGTTCATGGTTATTCAGTATGTATTCAGGAACGTATCCACCAACACCTGTGATAACTGCTCGAATTTTAGACATAAAATAGAGTGTTAAGTTCTTAAAAATCAAGCCCTAAAGCGACTGCTTAGGGCCCTGATGTTTTATTGATTATTTGTAATACTTTAGTATTATACAGTTGCTAGTTTTTCAATTGCCAATTTGCCTCTGTAGTATCCACATTCTCCACATACAGTGTGATAGATGTGAGCTGCGCCGCAATTAGAGCAAATAGCCAAAGTAGGAGCTACAGCTTTATAATGCGTTCTTCTTGTAGCTGAGCGTTGTTTTGAGTGTTTTCTCTTAGGATGTGCCATCTTTGTTGATATTTAATTGTTGTCGTTTATGTTTTGCAGACCATCCCATCTCGGGTCTGTCTGTGTGTTTTCAATTGAAAAATCATCATCATCATTATCATCTAATAGGGAGTCATCTTCATCAATATCTTCACTTTTTTGATGTGTGATGTGTTTTTTGAGCTTAGTAACCATGGTTTTGTTGCATTCACCTGTAGGATGAACATGCTTTATAGGGATGTTTATCACTATAAACTCATAAAGAAACCATGCAATATTAAGTGCGCTCTCGCTTTCAGGGATTATAACCATTTCATCTTCCTCTGAAAACTCTTGTCCTAATTTTACAAGAAGCTTCTCCTTGTGATGTATTTGTTGAGTCATGTCATCCAAACAACGATCGCAAGGAATAATAATCGCACCATCAAGTACAAAATTGAACTCAAAAGCAGTAAGCGTCTTTTGAACTGTTACTGTTGCAGCAATATTTCCTTTTTGTACTTCAGGACTGTCAATCTTTTTAAAATACTCATCGTTAAGTTCAAACGAAAAAGTATTTACTCCATCTTTTAAGTCCTTAAGAACGATATTGTACAATGCAAATTTTGACATTTTATTTTATTATAATAAAGAGCGTGCAAAGGTACTAAAATATGTTTTACTACAAAATATTTTTCTTTTATTTTTGATAAAAAAATGACATACTTTATTGAATCTAAGTTTGAAGTAGATTGTTGTCTTTTTCAATTGAAGCTTTCAGAATAATTCTAAAGGTTGTTCCTTTATTTATCTCGGAGCTTTTTACGTAAATTTTGCCTCCGTGATATTCCTCTATTATTCTCTTAACAAGCGATAATCCGAGTCCCCATCCTCTAGTCTTTGTAGTGAAACCAGGGGTAAATATAAGTTTAAATTTGTTTTTTTCAAGCCCCTTGCCTGTATCGGAAATATCAATTAATATTTGTTGGTTGTTTGTGCTCAGTTTGATATCAATATATCCTTTCCCATTCATGGCATCAATTGCATTCTTACAAAGATTCTCAATTACCCATTCAAATAATGGAATGTTCAATTGGGTGTATACGACTTTGTCAGAAGTATTTGTGCAATTGATTATAACTTGTTGTGATGATCGTTTGATCATATATTGAACAGCCTGTATAAGGGTGTTATTAATATCTACGGTTGTTAAATCTGGTTTTGATCCAATCTTTGAGAATCGTTCAGCAATTATATTAAGGCGGTTCATGTCTTTTCCCATTTCTTCTATTAACTCTGAATGTAATTGTTTTTCTTTAAGAATATCCATCCATGCCAATAATGATGAAATAGGTGTGCCTAATTGATGTGCCGTTTCTTTTGATAGACCTACCCATACTTGATTTTGTTCTGCTTTTACATTTGAATAAAACGAAAAAAAAGCAATTACTAAAAATACTATGATGATGCCGAACTGTATATAAGGAAAGTAAATGAGTTGTTTTAAAAGTGTTGATTCGTCATAATAGATGTATTGAATTGTATTCTCAATTTTCACGATAATTGGTTTGTGACTTTCTTTTAAACGTTTGATTTCGTGATTATAGAAGGATTCTACATTTGACTCAGGCTCTTTGATGTTTTTACTTGAAATTATTCGATTTTCATTGTCTGTCAATATTACTGGTATGCTGGTGTTTTCTTCAATAATTGAAGATAAGAAACTAATGTCCGAATTTTCGTTTGCGTCAATAAATTGGTGCGTAGCTTCAGCCCATATGACTAATCTTTTTCGTTCTTCTGTTGCAAGTTTGTTGGCGAGATTATTTGTGAAAAGTGTAGATATCAAAACAATAGCTATTGCAATAAGCATAAAAATTGAATTAAACCATTGTTTGGATATAAGATTATTTTTTGCTCGAAACATATAGACAATTTTTGAGTAAATATTTAATAATGCTTTTTGAGTTTGTAATCCTTATAATACTAGTTTGAACCCAAAAAGCGAATTTGAAATTACGTAATCGCTATCTAATACTTTTTGCACAAACAATATAGTCCAATTTCGACTACGTCTCATTGATACTATTTGTTCATTTGGTATAATTAGTTCCCAAGGTTTTTTCAAAACCCATGAACTTATTTAGAGCTGGGTTTACCCTCATAGAATCTATCGTGCATTTTTTCTAAACTTCTAATGATTAATTCGGTTTTAAAAGCGATATTAATGCTATGTTGGATATTGGTCTGAATACTTCGTAGCAATGTATAAGTTTGTTAGCTGTTTTCATTTTGAATCGGAAGTTTAGCATTTACTTATTTGATTCTTATACACACTGTTTTTAATCCGATTACAAAGAAAAAGCTCTGATGTTTTCAGAGCTTCAATTTTGTGTTCAACATATAAGTGTTTTTATGCGTTGAATTTTTTCTTCAACTCTTTTGCAGCTTTCTTGTTTGCTCTTCGTTCGGCAAGTACTTGTTTTAGATATTGAACATAAGGTTCAATGTAACGTTTCTTTTTTGAATCCAGTAAGTCGTTCATTGTAACCATAATACCCGTCTCGTAAACATTTCCAAAACTGCTATCATAAATAGTCTCAAATGTCCTCATCGTATCTGTTAATCCGATATATAGATGAAACATTGATGGTATTGTTTCATTTTCTCCTCTCACTGCTTTTTGAAGTATTTTGTAATTCGAAGAAGGATCTTTTTCTACAAAAAGTTCTTTTCCCAATTTAATAACTTCTTCACTGATTTGTACAGAGTCTTTTGGACGAATCAAAAGGTCAGGATCTGGAAATACGTTATTTAGAAATTCATAAATTAATTCACGTGCTTTGGTATTGTAATTCTGGTAAATAGTAACTTTGCCGATAAAGTATTTTGCGGTTTTTTCAGAATGTACCAATGCTCCTAAACCGTCCCATAAATTATCAAGTGCAAAAATGCTTTTCATTCCCATTTTTGACGATTGGTAGTCGGGTTGAACAAAAGCACGTCCTAGTTCGATAGTGTATGGTAGATATTCTTGTATAAACTTGTTGCTAAAATTGAAAAGGTGAGACATTACAAATTTGGGTTGACCATTGTCGTAGAATCCAACATCTTTCCCTGATAAAAATCGATAACCACCAACTATTGCTAATGCAGAAGGGTCCCAAACAATAAGTTGATTGTATGGTTTTTCCATCAAATCGTATTTGTCAATGTCGATTTCTTCTCCAGTTCCACCTCCGCCTAGTCGAAATGAAATTTCTCTAAGTCGCCCTATTTCTTTCATTACATTGGGCGAATTGTGAGCATTGACAATGTAAATCTCATTGTGTGCCTTATTTGTAGGTCTGAAATAGCGATCAGTATTTAATTCTTTTACAAGCAATTCTCTGTCAACAGGTGGAATAATTGGCTTCATTCTAGCAGTTGTTCAATTATAAGTAATCTATGTTTACATCAAATACAAAAGTAGTTTATTTTGTTGGTTATTTCATATTTCAATTCTTAAAATGATTTAAGACTTTTGTATTTTATTTGAATGATAATGTGGGTTAATAATTTAATCTATGATAATTGAAACTTTTGTATATTCATTTTTTGATTGGTTTGCATGTAAGTAGAATATAAAAACCAAATTATCATCAATGTTTTTTTGTAAATTTGCAGACTTATTTTAGGCTTTGATATAATGTGTTAACTATTACTGAACTTATTGTAATTGTTAAAATTAGTAGTTTTTTATTCCATTTAATATGGTTAGCTAATATTCAATGTGTTTTTTAGAAAAACGATTTATTGATATTTTCAAGGGTGAATACATTAGCGACCATGTGTGATCAATAAAACACTCACTTATCTCACGAATACGATTGCTTAATAGTAAGTTTTTGTTGTGGGTTTGTCTTGTGGATGAATGTAATGGGTCTGAAATAATTTCAAAGAGTAAAAATTCGAGTTACTACATGTCAAGGGATATGAAAAGTTTTTTTGATGAAATTAATTTAAGATAGTGTAGGTCAGGTGAAATATTCTGATTAAATTTCCTATGTCAAATATTCAATTGGTAGAAAAGGATTAATTCAATAAAGCTATGAAAATCAGTTTGAAAATTAATTATATAGCAAAATGGGGTCAAACCATGTATCTGTTGGTGCAGTCAACTGACAACACCATTTATCAAGATTCACAAGCATACCTTATGGAATGTGATGACCAGTTTGACTGGAGTGTTGAGTTGGATCTTCCTAATAATACTTCATCTATAAGATATCAATATGCTTTGTTGGATGTCCATAAAGAATTAGAAAAAGAATGTGGCAAGGGAAGAGAACTAATTCTACCAAAAGACCTTGAGCTTTTGAAAGTAAGAGATTTTTGGCGAAATATGTGTGGAGATGCACCTTTTCTTACTGCTGCTTTTTTAGATTGTATATTTCGTCGCAAAGAGCATTTTCTGCAAAGCGTAACTAATAAACCCAATTTGTTCTTTAGATTGATTTGTCCTCAAATAGAATCTAACCAACATATTGCAATTATTGGGAATCAAGAATTACTGGGTAATTGGGATTTGAATAAAAAACTTAGAATGGATGATAGTCAATTTCCTTTTTGGAAATTGGATGTCGATAGTTCTTCGTTTTCGGGTGATATTGAATATAAGTATGTATTGGTTGATACTGCAAGCGATGAAGTTATATTTTGGGAAAATGGTCATAATAGAAAGTTAGAACCATTAGAAGGTAATGAAAGTTTAATAGTCAATGATCAGCATTTTAGAAGAAGTGCTCCAGGATGGAAAGGTGCAGGTGTAGTATTACCAGTGTTTTCCTTGCGTTCGAATGAGAGTTTTGGAATAGGAGAATTTAATGATTTAAAGAAGTTGGTTGATTGGGCAAAGCTGACGAATCAACGTTTGATCCAAACCTTACCGATTAACGATACCATATTGTATCATTCTAATAATGATTCATATCCGTATAATGCTGTTTCTGTGTTTGCATTACATCCAATTTATATCAATTTGGAATTAATGGGTAAGCTGGAAAACGAAAAGCTTCAAACTTATTTTAATAAACGGAAAGATGAGTTCAATAATTTGACATTTGTTGATTATCAGAATGTGTTATCTGTAAAATGGGAGTATTTTAAATTAATTTACGATCAAGAAAGGGATATAGTTTTCAGTTCAGCTGACTATAAAGAGTTTTTTGAATCAAACAAATCGTGGCTTAAACAATATGCAGTTTTTTCGTATTTGCGCGATTTATATCAAACACCCATTTTTTCTCAGTGGCCTACCTTAAGCATTTACGACGAAACTGAAGTAAATAAAATGTGTTTGCCTGATTCATCAAGCTATAATCAGGTGGCATTTTTCTTTTTCTTACAATATCATGCACACCATCAACTGGCAGATGCTCATCAATATGCATTGAATAATGGTGTGGCTCTTAAAGGAGATATACCGATTGGAATTAGCCCTTATAGTGTTGGTGCTTGGTCGCGACCCAAATTGTTCAATACACATGTTCAAGCTGGTGCTCCACCCGATGATTTCTCAGTAACTGGACAGAATTGGGGATTTCCAACATATAACTGGGATGTAATGGAAGAAAATTCTTACAAATGGTGGTGCAATCGATTTGAGAAAATGTCGCAATATTTTGATGCCTATCGAATTGACCATATATTGGGCTTTTTTAGAATCTGGGAAATACCAACAGATGCTGTATGGGGTCTCACTGGAAGGTTTAGTCCTGCTCTACCATTTACCATTAAAGAGATTATTAGCGCAGGTCTGAAGTGGAATCCTGAACGGTATCTAACACCATATATCACATTTGAGATAATTCATTCAACTTTTGGAATATATGCTAATGAAGTAATGATGGTTTTTCTTGATAATCACGCTGATGGTACGTATCGTTTTAAACCACAGTTTGATACACAAAGAAAAATTGAAGCTTATTTTGCCGCAAACTATTCTCAATTAGGCACAAAAGAAGAGCTTATTCGTAATGGATTATATACACTTCATTGTCAGGTTCTATTTTTAGAGGATTTCAAGGAAAAAGGGAAATATCATCCCAGAATTTGCATCCATCTTTCTGCTACATTCAGAGCGTTGGATCCCAAAACCCAACAGATACTGGATAAAATATATGTAGATTTCTTCTATCATAGGCACAATGAGTATTGGAAAGAAAAAGCTTTAATGAAATTGCCTGCTCTTATTGCGTCTACCAATATGCTAGTTTGTGGCGAAGATTTGGGAATGATTCCTGAATCAGTACCTTCGGTAATGCATGAACTTGAAATTCTAAGTCTTGAGATACAACGAATGCCAAAACGCTCAGGAATAGAGTTTGGGTTACCTTCTGAGGCACCCTATCTATCTGTATGTACCACATCAACTCATGATATGAGTACACTGAGAGCATGGTGGGAAGAGGATGTTATGGCTACACGTAGATACTACAATCAGATACTAGGGATGAATGGATTGGCACCCAAAACTTGTGATACTTGGATTGTAGAACGAATAGTCAATCAACATCTTTATTCATCAGCTATGTGGGTTATTCTCCCATGGCAGGACTGGATGGCATTGGATGCTGATTTGAGAAGAGAGAATCCTATGGATGAACGCATCAACGTACCTAGTAGTCCCAATAATTTTTGGTGTTATAGGATGCATATTTCTTTAGATGATTTATTATCTCAACAGAATTTTAATTCACAACTCAAAGGAATGATAGTGGCATCAGGAAGGTAGGAGGACAATCTATCATTTTATTACCAAATTATCAATAAAATAAAAAAGTAAATCACACATAAGAATGAGCGATCAAAGATATAATTTAAGAGGAGTTTCAGCATCGAAAGAAGACGTACACAATGCAATTAAAAATATTGACAAAGGATTATACCCCAAAGCTTTTTGTAAAATAATTCCAGATTTTTTGGGCAATGATCCCGACTACTGTAATATTATGCACGCTGATGGTGCAGGAACCAAATCATCGTTGGCCTATATCTACTGGAAAGAAACTGGTGATATTTCTGTATGGAAAGGTATTGCTCAGGACGCGTTGATAATGAACATCGATGATTTACTCTGTGTGGGTGCTACTGACAATATCTTGCTTTCGTGTACCATCGGTCGTAATAAAAATCTTATTCCAGGCGAAGTGATTTCAGCCATAATCAATGGTACCAATGATTTGGTAGAAGAGCTTCGAGAAATGGGAGTGAATATTTATCCTACTGGTGGAGAAACAGCTGATGTAGGTGATATTGTTCGAACCATTATTGTAGACAGTACAGTGACTTGTAGGATGAAACGTTCCGAGGTGATTGATAATGCTAATATCAAAGCGGGTGATGTGATAGTAGGTTTATCTTCTTCTGGAAAAGCTACTTACGAAAAAGAATACAACGGTGGTATGGGTAGTAATGGTCTAACATCAGCTCGTCATGATGTGTTTGCCAACTATTTAGCAGTAAAATATCCCGAAAGTTACAACAATGACATTCCTCAACATCTAGCCTACTCGGGCTCTTGCAAACTGACCGATGCTATAGACGGGCTTGATATAGATGCTGGCAAATTAGTGCTATCACCTACACGTACGTATGCACCTGTGGTAAAAGCATTGCTCGCCCAACTTCGTCCTAATATTCATGGTATGGTGCATTGTTCGGGTGGTGCGCAAACTAAGATATTGCATTTTGTTGATAATCTAAAGGTGGTGAAAAACAATCTTTTTGAAGTGCCACCACTTTTCCGATTGATACAAAAGGAATCAGGAACTGACTGGAAAGAAATGTACAAAGTATTCAATATGGGTCACCGACTAGAAGTATATCTACCTGCTGAATATGCACAACAAGTGATTGAAATATCACAGACTTTTGGCATCGAAGCCCAAATCATAGGGCATTGCGAAGCTTCTGACAAGAAGGAGCTGCTCATTGAAAGTGAATTTGGAAGGTTCGAATACTAGAAACTATAAGTCCTTAGGTGAATAAACTTAAGGACTTTTTTTATTTTACAATATACTTTTCACTTGTTTTCTTGTTTATCACTTTTCGCTCATCATCCCATATCCATCCCCATTTATTGAAGTACTTAATCATGTTGGTGATGTGAATCCATAGCAGTCGGGGGCTTTTGTAAGAGGCTTGTGCGTGGTGGTGGGTAATTGTTACGTGAGGGTAAAATACGGTGCGATATTGCGCATGAATGCGGCGTGTGAGGTCAATATCTTCGGGGTACATAAAAAATCGTTCGTCAAACAAGCCTACCTTCTTCATTGCTTCCACTCGTAGCAACATAAAGCAGCCAGAAAGGTAAGGCACATCCATTATGCGGTCATAACCAGTAGCACGAAGTTCAAATCTCGCTCTACGATTTTCTGTCCACCTAGCAGGTAGGAATCGCCTGAATATCAAATCAAAAGGCGTAGGTAGTAATTTGCATAGATATTGAGTGCTGCCATCAGGATAGACTACTTTTGGCATCACATGTCCCACTTCTGCATGTTGATTCATAAACTCTACCAGCTGTTCAATGACTGCAGCACGGCATTCAATATCAGGATTGATTACCAAGTGATAATCGGCATCTAGCTCTATGGCTTGGCGTATGGCTATGTTGTGTCCAGCACCATAACCCAAATTTTTGTTGTTGAAAATATACTTCGCACCCAGTTCTGAGAAGCCATCGGTAGGCATTGGCGAATTATCCACCACGTATACAGCCTGCATGTCCTTGCACTTAAGAAGTTCATGTATCAGCGATTTAGTTTCTGCTACTGTGTGACGGTATATGACGATGGAAGAGGTAAGCATGAGAATTAACTAAAAAATTCATCTACACATTCTAATGCAGCAAGAATGACTTTGTCCATATCATAATATTTGTATTGAGCCAATCTTCCTCCGAACAAGACATTTTTTTCAAGTTTAGTCATTTCATTGTACTTTGCCAAAAGCATTTCATTTTTAGTATCGTTGATAGGATAGTAGGCTTCCATTCCCTTTTTCCAAGCACTTGGATATTCTTTCGTAATGTAGGTTTTGGGTTGATTTCCAAATTCAAAATGCTTGTGTTCGATGATGCGTGTGTATGGTACATCGCTACTGGTGTAATTGACCACTGCATTTCCTTGATAATTATCAGTGTCAAGGATTTGATTTTCAAAACGTAAGCTCCTGTACTCTAGTTCTCCGAAGCAATAATCAAAATATGCATCCAGCATCCCTGTGTAAACGACTGTTTTAGCTTTGGGAGCAAGTTCTGAACGGCATTGCAGAAAATCGGTCTCCAATAATATTGAAGCTCCTTCAATCAGTTTTTTAATCAATCTATTGTAGCCACCTTTAGGTATTCCTTGGTAGGTGTCGTTGAAGTAGTTATTGTTATACGTAAAACGTAATGGAATTCTTTTGATAATAAAACTAGGAATTTCAGTGGCTTTGCGTCCCCATTGTTTTTCGGTATATCCTTTAATCAACTTTTCATAAATATCTTTTCCAACAAGCTTTAGTGCTTGCTCTTCGAGATTTTTAGGTTCGATGTTCTTATATTGAATTGTTTGATTTTCAATTTGTTTTTTTGCTTCCTCTGGTGTATGAATATTCCACAATTGATGAAAAGTATTCATATTGAAAGGTAGGTTGTATAGTTCATTTCCAAAGATAGCAATTGGGCTATTGATGTAATTGTTGAATTCCACAAACTGGTTGACATAATTCCATACTCGCAAATCTGAGGTATGAAAAATATGCGCACCATAAGTATGCACATTAATTCCCTCAATGTTTTCACAATATACATTACCGCCCACGTGTGATCTTTTCTCAACTATCAAACATTTTTTGCCCTTAGCAATTGCCTGTTGCGCAAATACAGCACCAAATAGTCCGCTGCCAACAATGAGAAAGTCAAATTCTGGTTCTATTGTCATAGTTTATTTACGGTATTTTAAGAACCCGTTTAATGCCCAATTGATGAGATAATAAACACTCTTTATTAATCCTAACTTTTCTACTTCATAATACACTTTGAATTGTGGCATGATTACCTTTTTCTTATTCCTGGAAGTAGAATTTCCAAGCATTCTGTATGACGCTATCACTTGTTGATTGCCATAGGCTACCTTTGTCTTTTTAATAATTTCTAACCAATAAATGTGGTCGTCTCTGAGACTTTTGAAATTCTCATTCAAATAAACTTTACCGTGAACAGATGCGTCATACACACCTGTAAGGCAACTAATAGAGCAGGTTTTAAGCAAATCAGTATATCCAACCTTGACAGGTGCAATATAAGGAGCCAAACATTCATTATCGTTCTCATCAATGCGCTTATGCGATCCATAAACTAAAAGTGAATTTGTTTTATTCATCAACTCAAGCTGAGACTCCAAAAAGAATGGTTCCCACACATCATCTGCATCCAGCAAGGCAATATATTGACCTTCAGCTCTACGTATGCCATTATTCCGAGCAGCGGCAGACCCTCCATTCGGTTGAGAGAATAGTTTAATTCTGTCATCATCGGCTGAGAATGTTTCCACTATTTCGGCACTTGTATCAGTAGAGCCGTCATTGATTATCAACATCTCCCAATCCACATAGGTCTGTGCCTGCACACTTTCTATTGTTTTGGCTATGAAACGCTGTCCGTTATAGAGTGGTGTGATAATGGATACTAATCCTTCTTGCATAGTTTAGATTTCTGAAAGCGTTTAAAGTAGAATGAAATCAGGCATTTACACATTATTATTCTTCCTTTTATTTTTCTTGATAGATCTCTCTGACTTCTATTTAATCCAGTTGAAATATTTGTAAAGGTGTCAGCATGTCTCCTATATAAAATAAGTGGTTCATTTAAAAACAAGACCTTTCCAGTCATTTCAGCGATCAGTCCGATCCATAAATCATGACCAATTTCATTATAGTCTTTGAATGGTAATGCTACATTCAATATTTTTTTTGAGAATGCCATACAAGATCCAAAATAGGTACTTCTAATTATATTCTTAATTATCCCTTTCCCCGAACCATAATGTTTAAAAAAGGATTGCTCAATAATATCCAATTTATCATCAGTAACAAAAGCATCGGAAACAACAAGATCAAATACATTTAATAAAGTCAAACATTTTGAGTATTTATATGGGAGCCATATGTCATCCTGATCTGCCAGAAAAATACATTCTCCTTTGGCATAGTTTAATGCATTTTCAAAATTCATAATGACATTTTGAAAATTGCCATTTAATATTATTATCCGTGGATCATTAAGATTTCTAATGATATCTAATGTCCTGTCTATTGATCCATCATCAGAGATAATAACTTCATCATTTTGGTCAATTTGAGTCAATATTGAAACAAGCTGATCATATATATATTTTTCCCCATTATATGTAGCTATACAGATGGAATTCATTTCAAATATGATGTATAAAAGGTTCGAAAATATATTAAACTTTTTGTACGTAAGGATAGTGTAATACTTCTTTGAAGGACGACTATAAAATACTTAAATTTATCTACAATACTAATCTTTTCACAGTTTTTTGCTGAATCACAGTATATTGCATATCTTATGTTTAACTTGCTTATGTCGTTTGTGTCATTTGAGAAATCTTGAATCCCAACACTACTTGTGACAACAAACTGGTTCTCAAATTTTCGAAATCTTTCAATGAATTGAAAATCATTAAAATCTAGTTTTATATTTTCATTATAACCTCCACATTTAAGAAATGATTCAATTCTTATTAACATTCCACTGTTAACTGGGGAATATTTATGCAAACTATTCAGTCCTGTACTTATATTCGATGTCATGAAACCTCTTTTAAAAAAATAAAAACAAGGCGAGAAATTCTTTCCATTTTTAAGTTTTAGTATTGGAGCAAATAATGAAACTGACGGGTAGTTGTATATAGCTAACAGATATTTATCGAATATTTCATTTTCGAACAATGTATCTTGATCAAGTAATAAAATCCATTTCTTGTTCATCGACTGAGCCAACTTTGCTCCGAAATTATATGCGATACCCAAACCCATGTTTCTACTATCATGCTTGTATTTGATATTTAAGTTAGGGAATAGAGAGTTATCAATTTTCATCGAAGTCCTACTATTGTCGTATATAAGGATATCAAGATTAGATTTTTCAAAATTAATGGCGTCATTTAAACATTTTATCGAAGTAGCATCTTTAATGTCAATTTCATAAAGTACAACTATAGCTAATGTTTTATCAATCAGTTGTTCTTGATTAAGCATTATAAAAAGGAATAAAGTTTACTAATACATTTTAATATCTTAGTAATTATGAATTATAAAATACATTTTCTAGATTTTTTAAGTTTTCATTCCATGAGAACTTTTTAATAAAAGTATTCCCTTCGGAAGCAATAGAAATTCTTAATTCAGTGTTACTAAGTAATTCAATAAGTTTTTCTGTCATACTCTTTATATTTCTAGGCTCAACTAATACTGCTGTCTTATTTTCAATAGCATATGCTGAATGTCCTAGAATGTCAGTGCAAACAACAGCACACCCACAATTCATTGCTTCCGCAGGAGGCAACGCCCATCCTTCACCATTACTAGGTGAGAAAAAAATAGAACAACTATTATAAATATCAATTAGATTGTTAGGAGATTGTTGAAAAGACATCCATTTTGGTAAATCACTATTCCTTTTAAAACCACTAAATAAAATCACTTCAAGATCTGGAAATACTTTTTTACAGTTTTCCAATGCATGAATCCCAAACCAAGAACCCTTTCTCTCTTCTTCAGAGTATAACATACAGATTGTTCTGTTTTTTCTGGTTTCAATTTTATTCTTAATATAGAATTTGTCTTTGTCAATTGAATTATGAATTAAAAATGGAGCCTGACCATTTACTTTTTTAACAGTATCATATAGGTAGTCATTTATTACTATATTCTTTAATTTGAGGCTATATGAATAGTGTAGGTTTACTTCATCAAGTATCCAGTCTTCATAATCTTGAATTAAATTATAAATCTTTCCCTTACTTTGAGATAGTTTCGCAACTTCAAAAGAAATTGCTGAACATGTAAAGAAAATAATGTCACCATCGCAAATATTTTGGTTTTTAATTTTATAGATTGTTTTAGTTTTAACACCTGAGCAAAATTCAAACCAATTAGGTCTGCTGCTAATTCGTGTAATTTTGGCTCGTAAGAATCTAAAAGCAAGTGGCCAGCTAAACTTAACAAAAGGGACATCTATTGAATGATAAACAGTAACGTCATGCCCAAGTTGTGAAAGTCTATTCGAATACTCATACATGATTTTGTGTCCTCCTCCGACTCGATAAGGCATTAATGGAACGATAATATTAATCTTCATGAGTTGTTATAACGTGTTTTATAAGTACCAACTGATAATCATTTTTTTGTTTTTTGTAATTCCTTTCGTTGGCTTTTTGCCTCTTGAATTGCTTTATCTAATCTCTTTTGGCCTGTTCCTTTCTCGTAATTCATTTGACATAAAATGTAATTTTGATAAGGATTATAAGCATTAGCAATACTTTCCTCTAAAAAGATTGATCGACTAAAGAAAAAGGAGTAAGAGACAATAAATAGTAAAATTGGAAGTTTAAAAAATGCTTTTAAATGATTTATTACTAATGGAAATAGGACTATAATGGAAATAAAAAAGAAATATCTAAATCTATTACTTATCTCAATGACTTCATAGGTATAATAGTAGAGCAAAATGCTATAGACAAATAAATTGAAAAATATTATGCCGATATTTTGACTTTCGATTTCGTGTTTTTTCCAAATAAATAAAATAAATAATAATAAATTTAGTGCAAACCCAACACTAATTCCTCTTACAACAGCATATTGCCCTTCGGAAGTGTAAAATAAAGCTCTTGAATAAAATTCTCCTCCTAGAAGTTTAGAAAATTGGAGATAAACAAATGTAAACCAACTAACGTTTAATGCCATGAGCAATGCTCCAGTCAAGACTAAACAAATCCATATAGATGCCGAAACCTTTCTCGTTAACAAGAAATAAAATGGCAACATCACAAGTGCCATTCTGTGAAATGTCATTGCTAAACCAATAATAAGTAAATATTTCCAAAATTGACGATTTTCTATGTATCTTAAGGCAAAAAATGATAAAATTACAGCCAAAGATTGACGAGTATATATCATTTCTAGTTGAAAATAAAAAACTCCATAATAGATTAATAAGGCTAACAACACTCTATCTGTGTATTTTTTCAAAGAGTCAACCAACAGTGTAGTATTTGTAAAGGTAATAATGAAAAATACGTATTGAATATTTCCACCAAACTCTTTAATAACTGAGTTTAAAAGTATGTAGCCAAACTCAATTCCACTTACACCATATTTACCATGAATCACATCACTAAGTGGTCTAATACGATGAAAGATATCAGTATAGGTATCCCAATCACCACCTGTCTCAAATCTTAATCCCGCAACAAGTACTAGTATCAGCCATGCAATAAATGTCAGGAATTTCCGACCATTTTTGTTAAGGTTGAAATGTTCCAATATTGCAAAGCTTGTCAGTAAGAGAAATATTACAAAATAAAACATCTATAATCTCCTTTTTTGGATAGTTAGTATTATACTGTCGGTAATTATCTCTATTATTTGTGCACCAATCCAAGCGAAAATAGCCCCATAAATTCCATGTTTTGGAATTAAAAACAACGAAAGCAGTAGTCCTGTGCATCCAGAAATCCCACCAACCAACGGTGCAAAGCGTTGCAATTGCATTCCATAAAGACCTTGTACAGTAAGTATAGTTGCCAACATTACTAGCAATGGAAGTACAGACATAGTACGAATATATGGAGTTGTTTCTAAAAAAGGTTCGCCTAAAAATAATTGAATGATTTGTGGTGCGGTTATGAAAATTATCATTCCTAGAATTACTCCAATGATTGAACTTATTACAAGTATCTTTCTGAAGAAAGTCCACGCTAAGCCTTTGTTCTCATGAAATAAACGGCTCATTTTTGGGAAAATTGCCGTAGACAGTGGCATAGTCGTTAACATTAATATCGCCATCATTATCTTCATACAACCAGAATACAACCCAACTTCATTTGATGTTAATTGAATGCCAATATAAGTCACCCCAAATGTGTAGTAAAGAGATATGAAACAGTTGTTTATAAATACAGGTAATCCCTTTTTTATTATTTCAAATTTCAATGTATACAAGTTAATCGAATGTAATTTATACTTTCTAATTGTATAACTAAAAGCAAAAATTCCAACAGCAAGATATGAGATAGATAGTATTAAATTATATAATTTATAATCTTTGGGAGAATTTATGAAAATGATAATTAAAATAGCTCCAATTAATCTTATCAAAAAATTAAAAACCGCCATTTTTTTAATCTCTTCCATGCCTTGAAAAAACCATATTGGAAACAAAATCATTCCAAGGTTAATAATCGATGCATAAAAGAATGAAATGGGGTCGTTATGTACTTGGTCAAAGAAAAAATATAATATACCTAAAATTAGATAACTAAAAATAAATAGAATGATTTTAAAATTGATTACAGACCAAAAAATCTCAACAATTTTTTCTCTATCATTTCGATTGATTGCAATACCTTGATTGGCTGTAAAATCAAAACCATAATTAATGATTAACGTCAAATACAGAATAATATTTTGAGCATATGATGCTTTTCCAAATGAATCAACCCCTAAAGCTCGTGTAACTATCGGTATAATTAATAATGGAATTCCGTAGTTAGCAAGTTGCAAAACAGAAAGCCATCCTATATTTTTTACTATTGTTTTGTTGTTTGAAAATGACTTCTTCAGTATACCGATTTTCTCTTTCATTAACATTAGTACTAGAAATCCCTTTTTGATTTTGGTTTGATGTTTTTTAATGCAATTCCACAAAGTTAATTATTTTCAAGGAATTAAAAGGTATAAAAAAACCCGAAATCACTTTCGGGTTCTCTATGTTTTCAACTTAATATTATTCAGCAACTTCTTCTGTTGTTTCAGCTGCTGGAGTTTCTTCTGCGGATGCGGCTGCTACTTGAGCTTCTATCGCTTCAGCTTTTTTAGCTGCAATTTCAGCTGCTTTTGCTTTATTTACTTCTATCTCAGCTGCCAAGCGTGCTTTTGCTTTAGCTTGTTTTTCTGCGGCTAATTGTTCTTTGGTTTTTGCTATTGCTGATTCTTTGCTGGCTTTCCATGCTTCGAATTTTTTGTCAGCAGCTTCTACGTCGAAAGCTCCTTTTTTTACACCGTCAAGAAGGTGTTTTTTCATCAATACTCCTTCAGCTGAAAGAATGTTGCGGGTAGTGTCTGTAGGTTGTGCACCTGTTTGAACCCAATAAAGTGCTCTTTCGAATTTAAGATCGATAGTAGCAGGGTTGGTGTTAGGGTTGTACGAACCGATACGTTCGATGAATTTGCCATCACGTGGCGCGCGACTGTCAGCGATAACGATATGGTAATACGCATATCCTTTACGACCGTGACGTTGCAATCTAATTTTTACGGGCATTTTGTTATTAATTAAATGATTATACCTAATGCTTTTTCTCGAAAAGCGGACGCAAAGGTAGTAATAATTTATTAAACTACGAAATAAATAATGCTTTAATAGATTGTGTTTTGTAATATTGTTTAGAAGTCAACTAATGGACTGGAAAATAAACAGAGATTTTAGGAGAGTTATGACTTGAATTTATCTTCACATAGTACCCATGCGGAGGAAAATCTTTTTTCGGATTTTCTTACATTTTTCATAAATTCAACTGCTTCTTCTTTTGTTTCGAATGATTTTATGGCTATGTGATATCCTTTTTGAGGGTGAACCACATGTACATCTTTGAAGTTTTCATCCTTAAGCATTTGGCAGTGTTTTGAAGCTGATTTTTCGCCGGCCCAACTGCCCACTATCACATGAAATAGTTTTGACGATGTGGTGGCTGCTGCCATTGGAACAACTTTAGGTGATGTTACTTCACTTGCAACACTATCGGTAGATGAAACGATGCTGTCCGATTTTTGAGTAAGCATAAGGGCTCTCTCTTTCTCTATATTTGCCTTTATAAATGAAGTAAGATCAGCTGTGTTGATATTGCGTGAATCATCAGCACTTGGTGTGACAAATAAAAGTCCGAAAATAAGAATAGCTGCTGCACTCAATTTCTGCCATTGAAATGATGGTGTGTTGAGTGTTATCGTATTATTGGTTGGTTTCCTGTTTTTGGGCGATGTATATACAGGGCTTAGACCAAAGTTTAATGGCAAAAAACTTGCGTGAGGTGTGGGGTTAAAAATTATGCTTAAATCATTATCCATAACCAAAGTGCCTAATTGTCCAAACTCAAGTGTTTTATTTTTAGAAAGTGTTTGCTTAAGTTCTAGTATGTTTTTCTCAAGCAGCTCACTTGCACTTCTATAAGAAATTTTGTTAAATCGAGCAATTTCTATAACAAGTAGACCGTCGGTATGTTGCATCAATGGGTTGAAAGCAATGCTGTATGTGGGAGGTGTAATTCTATCTTTCAGGCATTGTGCCGATTGTTTTTGAACTACAAACCCACCCAAATCTGGAACAATTACATAATCATGTTGTGCCAGTAATTTTTCTATATGTAAATATATTTTTTCCACGATGTAAAAGTAGAACAAAGAGTATAAACTGCAAAATTTTAGTGGTGGAATATTTTATTAATTTGTAATAGATAAAAAATCTCCTTATCTTTGCGCCTCTTAATCAATTTAATACAAATACGAGGAATGAAAAGAAAAATTCTTATCACAGGTGGTGCAGGCTTTATTGGGTCGCATGTTGTGAGATTGTTTGTGAGTAAATACCCTGATTATCAGATAGTAAATTTAGACGCATTGACCTATGCAGGTAATTTGGAAAATCTTGTAGATATTGCTGATGCTTCTAATTATACTTTTGTAAAAGGTGATATAACTGATGAGAATTTCATCAAAGCATTGTTTGATCAATATCAATTTGACGGTGTGGTACACTTAGCTGCAGAGTCACATGTAGATCGTTCAATTACTGACCCATTCGCATTTATTCGTACCAATGTTTTTGGAACTTGTATTTTGCTCCATGCAGCTAAGGAATTGTGGAAAGGAGATATGGAGGGTAAGCGTTTTTATCATATTTCTACTGATGAGGTTTATGGTTCGTTAGGTGCTGAAGGTTTTTTTACTGAGGAAACAGCTTATGATCCTCGTAGTCCATACTCGGCATCGAAAGCTAGTTCCGACCATTTTGTTAGAGCATATCACCATACTTATGGTTTACCAGTGGTGGTATCCAACTGCTCAAATAACTATGGAGCAAATCATTTCCCAGAAAAACTGATTCCTCTTTCCATTAACAACATCAAAAATAATAGACCCATCCCAATTTATGGTAAGGGCGAGAATATACGTGATTGGTTGTTTGTTAATGATCATGCACGCGCTATCGATACTATTTTTCATGATGGAGTGAATGGTGAAACATATAATATTGGGGGAAATAATGAATGGACCAATATCGATCTGATTCATACTCTATGTGAGATTATGGATCGTAAGTTGGGACGAGAGCAAGGTGAGTCTGCTAAACTGATTACCTTTGTAAAAGACCGTGCTGGTCATGATTTGCGATATGCTATTGATTCAAGTAAACTTCAACGCGAATTGGGTTGGAAGCCGTCACTTCAGTTTGAAGAGGGATTGGAAAAAACCGTAGATTGGTATTTGGCCAATCAAGAGTGGATGGATAATATCACTAGTGGAGGTTATCAAAACTATTATAAAAAGCAATACGAAGAGAGATGATTTTTGATACAAAACTCATTAAAGAGATAGGGCTTGAATACAATTTCAAGCCCTATCTCTTTAAAAAAAAACTGTAGATTAATTAATGTCTAGTTTAGAGTATATACGCTCCCAAAATTTAGGTGCATAAACAAATATGTCATCCTTTGTATATGGAATATTATCAGATCCAGAATATACTTGAATAAGATTATTTGTGTCAAAACAACGATGCCACTCATCACTTTGTTTTCATCTATTGATGGTGATGTGAAATTCATGTTGGTATATTTATTACTTCTTACAACTAAACTGTTTCCAGGTGTAGCAATTGGGCAATTGGAGGAAAGTTCTACTTTTTCTCCGTTTTTATTCACGATAAATGTAGAGTCGGTATTTCCAAAAATAAAATAAATGTTATTGGATATGTTGGCGGTTGGGAAAATCTTTTGCAACATTTCGTTGTGGTTTACTTTTAATACATTGTTTGAAATTGCATTGTTTGAAAACATACTTAACTGAATATTGTAGTATTCAATTGGAAGTTGGATCTCTTGATATAGATTTATCGGAATAAAATAAAAGTAAATGAAGTTAATAGTTTTGTCTTCAAACTGGTTAGTGGTGTTGACTCTTCCGTATAAAACAGGATTAAAATTGACGATACTATTATTTGAAAAATCAACAATTCTTGATGGGTCATCAAATCCTAACTTATATGAATTTTGCTCTATATATTGAAGCATATTAGCTTCATTACTATTTTGTTTCATTACTTTATCAATGTATCCTAATGTCCATAATTTTGCTGTAAATTTTGTAGGAGTTAGGCTCGTGATATAATTGCCAAACTGAGTGTAATGTTCTCTGGTATCAGTATTTGCAATTTTATAGCTGTTGGATTTAGATAAAACGATGGATTGAGTGGTGAATTTAATGTTATAGGATACTTTCCCTTTGGAATTTTCACACGAATATAAAAATAAAATTGCACAAAAAGTTAGAAATAAAAAATGATTTGGTTTCATAGTGTAATGAATTATTTTTCACAAAAATAATTATATATTTTTGTTTTAATTCGATTTAAAAGAGGCTTTTCCTAGATGCAAATTCTGCGTGTTTAATTGATTTCTATATACGTAATTCTCAAAAAAATATGTTTTTAAATGAAAAATATTAATTTTGTAATAAAAAAGTCATGATAAAAATCCTTGCATACCCCTTAAGCATAATAGCTTGTTTTCTTTTTTTCTTTTTTATATGTCTGTTTCATCCTATTCAGTGGATATGTTTTAGATTGTTTGGATATCGAGCGCACAAGATAAGTGTAGATGTTTTGAATATATTTTTGGTATACACTTTATATGCTTTATTCTCGGAATTTAAGGTGGAAAACAAAGAATTAATACCAGAAGGAAAACCCTTGATTATTGTGGCTAATCATCAGAGTGTGTTTGATATAATTGGACTGGGGTGGGTGTTTATGAAATTTCATCCAAAGTATGTGAGTAAGATAGAGTTAGGTAAAGGTATTCCAAGTGTGTCCTATAATTTAAGAAACGGTGGTTCAGTAATGATAGATCGAAAGGATCCTAAACAGGCTTTGCCGATGCTAAAAAAGATTGCAGAATATATTGAGACAACCAAACGATCGGTGGTGATATTCCCAGAAGGAACACGAACCCATGGTGGAAGGATTAAACCTTTTGCAGCTAATGGACTTAAAATTCTTTGTAAATATGCCCCTAATGCATATGTTGTCCCAGTTTCAATAAACAATTCGTGGAAGGTTTTTCGTTATGGGAAATTTCCACTAGGTTTATTCAATCGCTTAAGATTTACAATCCATCCTTCGATTGCGGTTAATAGTTGTGACTTTGATACTTTATTTGAACAAGTAGAAGAGGTTGTTAAAGGAGGAGTCGAAAGTTAAAAGCAAAAATTATGTTGCATATTTTCTAAAGAAAAAAGAAGGGCTATTATACCCTTCTTTTTTTTGTTTAACCCGAATTAATCATAGATGTTTTGAAAAAACGCAAGAATGATTCTATGGGGGTAAACCCCGCTCTAAATCAGTACAAGGTTTTTGAAAAATGCCTTGGGAACTAATTATATCCCGATTACACATTTTCTAATGCGTAATTTCGGTTTAATCCATATTTTACTACTATTTGCATGATTCGTAGATGTAATTTTCCTTTTAAAATGCTTATCTTTGCATCGAAAATACGAATGTTGATGATTGGATTTTGTTTGGATGTAAGTTGTTTATAGTTAGATATATAAGATTAAAATGTTTCAGAATCACAAAATTGCAAATGATATTTACTATGTAGGAGTAAATGATAGACAAAAACACAAGTTTGAGAATATGCTTCCATTGCCAAATGGGGTTTCCTACAATGCTTACTTGATAATGGATGAGAAGACAGCACTTATAGATACTGTGGAGTTGGCTTTTGGTGATGTTTTTGTAAACAAGATTCAATCTCAATTACAAGGTAGGAAATTAGATTATTTAATTATCAATCATATGGAGCCTGATCATTCTGGTTCCATTCGATTGATTCGACAGTATTATCCTGAGATTGTTTTGGTTGGAAATAGCAAAACCCTACAAATGATAGAAGGTTTTTATGGAATTGATGATAATGTTTTAGAAGTGTCAGACGGGCAGGAGTTATCCTTGGGGGCTCATACTTTGCAGTTTTATCTAACGCCTATGGTACATTGGCCTGAAACAATGATGACTTATGATGTAAAAGAACGTGTACTTTTTTCTGGAGATGCTTTTGGTTGCTTTGGCAATCTGGATGGAGCTGTATTGGATAAAGATTTAGATGTGTCAAAGTATTGGGATGAAATGATTCGTTATTATGCTAATATTGTTGGTAAATATGGCGCTGCAGTTCAAAAAGCTTTATTAAAACTTACTCCCTTAGATTTTGAAATTGTATGTAGTACACATGGACCAGTATGGAAAAAGTACATTACAGAGGTTGTAGATGTTTATGATCAACTCAGCAGATACAATGCTCAAGAAGGTGTAGTAATTATATATGGTTCGATGTATGGAAATACAGAATTGATGGCCGAAATAGTAGCACAAGGGGTAGCTCAAAGCGGAGTAAAAAACATCGTAGTGCATAATGTCTCCAAAAGCGATCCATCTGATATTATTCGCGATGTGTTTAAATATAATAGTGTGATAGTAGGTAGTCCTACCTATAGTAATGAATTATATCCTGAAGTGGAATCTCTGTTAAGAAAAATTGAAATTCGACAAGTTAAAAATCGTTATTTTGCTTGTTTTGGATCTTACACATGGGCAGGTGCTGCAGTTAAACGACTTGAGACTTTTGTTCAAACAATGAAATTTATTACGCCAGAATTTTCGGTAGAAGAAAAACATGGTTTGAAAACTGATAATTACCAAGCTTGTATGTATTTGGGAAGAAAAATTGGAGAAATGGCTAAAGTGCCAATAGTACCTGTAGAACATTGTAAATAATAGGTTTAACATTTGCTTATAGAAACATAAAGGCATGGAAAATTTAACCTTACTAACTCCGTCGGTATTGTTTTCGGCAACATCACTTATTTTGTTGGCATATACCAATCGTTTTCACTCGTATGCGCAGTTAATAAGATCGTTAAAAGATAAGTTCATGCAAGATCACTCTGCTATTACTAGGGCTCAAATTGACAATATGAGAACTCGGTTGTATTTGACTCAAAATATGCAACTCTTTGGTGTGGCTAGTTTATTGCTAAGTTTGGCGTCAATGTTTTTTATTTATATTGATTTCCAGTTATTTGCTGAATTTGTGTTTGGGATAGCAATGATTTCATTAATTATTTCTTTAAGCCTTAATGTTTGGGAAATTCGTATTTCTGTTAAGGCTTTGGATATACATTTAAGCGATATGGAAAAGAAACAATGATTCAGTATCAACTCCGAATTATTGCAGATTGAATTTGATATTGATTATAATGAAAATTGTTTTGAAAGTATTAGTCATCTAAATCCAAATAAATATGAAACATGGATTTGTACGTGTAGCAGCAGCCATACCTGATTTGCAGGTTGCTAATTGTCCTTATAATGTTGCCAAAATAATTGAATTATCACGACAAGCATATCGAGAACAAGTACAAGTAATCTGTTTCCCCGAGTTAAGTATAACTGCATATACTTGTGCTGATTTATTCTCCCAGGCTTACCTGTATAATGCAGCTCAAACTGCTGTGTCGGAGCTGGTTATAGCCTCGTCTGATATGCCAATTGCAATCATAGTAGGAGTGCCTATAGCAGTCCAAAATCAGTTGTTCAATTGTGCTTTAGTTCTTTTTAAAGGTAAAATACTGGGTGCTGTTCCTAAAATAAACCTTCCCAACCATAATGAATTTTACGAAAAGCGATGGTTTGCTCCAGGTATATTTGCAAAGTCAAGCATCGTAACTTATTGTAGTCAGGAAATAACATTTGGAACTGATTTGTTGTTTTCCAATGGAGAATTTACCTTTGGTATAGAGGTTTGTGAGGATTTATGGGTGCCAATTCCACCTAGCTGCCAATTGGCATTACATGGTGCTGATATTCTATTTAATCTTTCGGCAAGTAATGAACTAATTGGCAAGCATAAGTATCTTCGTAAAATGATTGAACAACAATCTGCACGTTGTTCGGCAAGTTATGTGTATTGTTCTTCTGGTGCTGGTGAATCTACTTCTGATTTGGTATTTGCAGGTAATGGGTTGATTTATGAGAATGGGGTCTTGTTGGCAGCATCAAATCGATTTTCCTTTGAACAACAGTTAATTATTTCGGATGTTGATGTTGACAGACTTCGTGGCGACCGTATGTGCAATACCAATTATTCAAACGAACGTTCCGATTGTGAATACCGCACTATTAAGTTTGACACAGTAGACTTTGAAACCACTAAATTGAAACGTGTTTTCGATAAATTTCCATTTGTACCACCTGTGTCGTCACGTAACGAAAGCTGTGAAGAAATATTCTCAATCCAAGTGGGGGGACTAGCTAAGCGATGGCAACATACCAAGGCTGAAACTTTGGTTATAGGTGTTTCAGGAGGATTGGATTCAACTTTAGCATTGTTGGTATGTGTGAAAACAGCTGATAAACTTGGTTTTGACCGTAAACGTATAGTAGGGATTACGATGCCTGGTTTTGGTACCACTGATAGAACCTATTTCAATGCCATTAATTTGATGAAAGCACTCGGTGTTGAGATGATGGAAATCTCGATAGTGGATGCCTGCAATCAACATTTTATCGACATTGAGCACGATGCTGATGTACATGACGTTACTTTCGAGAATACACAGGCACGTGAAAGAACAAAAATACTAATGAATATTGCCAATAAACGCAATGGTTTGGTTGTTGGCACTGGCGATTTGTCCGAATTGGCTTTAGGTTGGGCTACATACAACGGCGATCATATGTCTATGTATGCCATCAATAGTGGGGTGCCAAAAACTTTAGTTAGATATTTGGTAGGTTGGGCGGCACAAACTCTTGATGCTGATTCTGAAAAGATTTTATTAGATGTTTTAGCTACTCCTGTGAGTCCAGAATTGTTGCCAGCCGACGAGAATGGTGAAATAGCTCAGAAGACGGAAGATATAGTAGGACCTTACGAATTGCATGATTTCTTCTTGTATTACTTCATTCGGTTTGGTTATACACCTGAGAAGATATTGTTTTTAGCTAATCATGCATTCGAAGATTGTTATAGTCATGATGTTATTAAGAAGTGGTTGCAAGTTTTTATAAGTCGATTTTTCTCCCAGCAGTTCAAACGATCATGTATGCCTGATGGACCTAAGGTGGGATCAATCAATTTGTCGCCACGCGGTGATTGGAGAATGCCTAGTGACGCTATAGCTTTTGATTTTTAGAATATAAATAAAAATACAGAATATGAATTTTCTTTATGAATTTTATTACGGTAACCAACTTTTAGATTGGCTAATCTCTATCGGGATTATTGTAGGTGCATTCATCCTAAACAAGTTAATAGTTGTTTTCAATAAAAATATACTACAAAAACTAGCAGGAAAAACCAACAGTAGACTTGATGATATTTTGTTTCAAATGCTTGAAGCACCAATATTGCTTGGTATTGCCTTGTTTTCGATATGGATTGCATCGCAACGTCTAAATTTAGATCATCAGGTTGAAGATTTTATTGCCAAAGCATATAGGCTATTGATAGTCATTAACATCACTTGGTTTATAGCACGATTTGGGAACGCCGTTATTCAAGAATATCTTTCACCAAAAGAAGAAGGAAAGAACGATGCATTTAAATTAGACACTCATTTGGTGGCAATGATCCGAAGAAGTTGGCTCATTATCATTTGGTCTGTAGGTATTGTTATGGGTCTCAATAATGTTGGAGTGAATGTAGGTACCCTTATAGCAGGTCTTGGTATAGGAGGTTTGGCATTTGGTTTGGGAGCCCAAACAACGATAAAAAATCTTTTCGGTGGTTTTACCATCATTACAGATCGCCCGTTTAAAATTGGTGAGCGCATCAAAGTTGACAATGCTGATGGATTTGTGGAGGATATAGGAATCAGAAGCACAAAAATTCGTACACTCGACAAGCGATTGGTGACCATTCCTAATTTTAAAATAACAGAGTTGTCAGTGGAGAATATTTCACGTGAGCCTGCCAAGAGGATGCTGGTGAAGTTAAATCTTAACTACAAAACGTCTGATGAAAAAATGAAAGAGGCTATTTCCATTCTTAAGGCAATCCCCAATAAAGTGGAGCATGTGTCAAATAATGTTTCAGCTACGTTCTCTGATTTTTCTGAAACGGGTATGCATATCACTTTAATCTACTTTGTTGAAAAAAGTGGAGATATTTTGGAAACTCCATCACAGGTGAACTTTGAAATACTTAAGGAATTCAAACAGGCTGGAATCGAGTTTGCTTTTCCTACGCCAACCATTTATATCGAGAAATAATAAACTACCATTTTAATTCTCCACCTCCCTGTCGAACAACAGTTGGTGATTCTAAGGTGCAATCCACAATGGTTGATGCTATCAAACCGCCGTGTCCTCCATCAATAACCATATTGACTTGATGTCCGTATTTCTCTTCAATTAGCTCTGGGTCGGTAATGTATTCGGTGGTTTTATCATCAGTAAAAATAGAACTTGTCATCAATGGATTGCCTAGTTCACGGACTATTTCAAGTGCTATCTTGTTGTTAGGCATTCTGATACCCACTGTTTTTTTGTTTTTAAATAATTTAGGTAACTTGTTGTTGCCGTTAAGAATGAATGTAAATGGTCCTGGTAGGTTTTTTTTGATAAGCCGAAACGATATATCGTCCATTTTAGCAAACTCACTGATTTGACCTAATTCGTGACAAATAAAAGATAAATTATTCCTTCTAAGGTCGTGGTTTTTAATTTTTGCAATATATTCCACACCAGCAGCATTAAAAATGTCACACCCAAATGCATATACTCCATCTGTTGGGAAAATGATTATACCCTTATTTCGTATTACTTCTACGATGTGACGTATTTGGCTTGGATTGGGATTTGTATCGTAAAGTTTAATCAACATCTTAATGTGTCTTCCTCAAAAAAAATGAATCAAATATTTGTACAAAGTTAAAAAAAATCCTGTAAAATTAATTACAGGATTTTTTGAAGTATAATCTTGTTGGAATTAATCAAAAAGCATCAATAATAGCTTTGAAGTCAGCCACTTTCAATGAAGCACCACCGATCAAACCGCCATCCACGTCAGGGTTTGAGAACAATTCTTTTGCATTTCCTGCATTACAGCTCCCACCATAAAGTATAGACGTGTTTTGAGCTACAGCTTCGCCATATTTTTCGGTTAAAGTTTGACGAATAAAAGCGTGCATTTCTTGTGCTTGTTCAGCAGTAGCTGTTTTACCAGTTCCAATTGCCCATACTGGTTCGTAAGCCAGTACGATTTTAGCAAAATCATCAGCTGAGAAATCAAATAATGATTCTTCAATTTGTGATTTCACAACATTGAAGTGGATGTTTGATTCACGTTCTTCTAACACTTCGCCAATGCAGAAGATAGGAGTCAAATCATTTTTCAATGCCAATTCTGTTTTTACTTTTAAGGTAGCAGCAGTTTCGCCATAATATGCGCGACGCTCGGAGTGTCCTAAAATTACATAGTTAGCTCCAGTTGATTTTACCATTGAAGCACTTATTTCACCTGTGTATGCACCTGATTCTTTATCGGCACAGTTTTGAGCCGCAACGCTTATTTTTTGTGCGTTAACAACAGCAGCTACGCTTGCTAAATGTATAGCAGGTGTTCCAATTACTACATTGCAATTGAGTGTAGCGTCTGCCAATACTTCGTTTAACTCAGTAGCCAAAGCCAAACCCTCTTGAAGGGTTTTGTTCATTTTCCAGTTTCCTGCAACAATGTTCTTTCTCATTTTTTTGTTTTTTATTTGGGTTTATAATTTTTATAAAAAATCAGTAGGATGACTTTTAATGATTATGTTCATACTTATAGGTCATCTTTATTCAATAAACTAAATTATCAGACCACCATTTTTAATTAATTGGTAGGCAAGTAATAATTGGGTAAGTTTAAATTTATCAAATACGTTTTGTTAGGTCCGCTAATAATCCATTTGTTTTCAGGTGTATATTCAGCTTGAATATCAATGACGCTCTTTGTTTTCAAATTATTCCAATGACAAGTAAAATTTCCAGCATTGAACTTCCACTTTAAGGATTCTTTAACTAATGCATTTGTGATTGAGACATTAGCCTTACATCCGGTGTTTGTGGTGTCTAAATCATTAAACTCATTGTCGCCTGTAACAGTTACTTTGGAAAAGAACAAAGGCTTTTTAGCACTAGAAGTTATAATTAGTTCACCTGTTGTTACAAAGTCAGATAGTTTGGATCTGTTTGTTTTAAAACTCCATTTTGTTGAATCAAGACATGTGATAAATGAGGTCTTACTGTAAGGCGAACTCGCTAAATAATAACTACCAAATTTTATTTCCCATTTAGCTCCTTTCTTAAAAATCGAACTACTATCAATCTTAACGGTTAATATAGTGTCAATATTATGGTATTTGTTATTATAAGTGATTAATTTATAAGTCAATGGTTGGGTTTTGATTACCGATTTGTTTTTTAGTACATTTAGCATGGTAATATTCTTCATCGAATCAGGAGCCTCTAAGTAAAGGCTTAGACCAATTGCATTATCCAAAATATCTAAAGTGTTAAAGGTGTTTGTCTCGCAATAATTAAACAATTCAACTTCAGGTAGAGTAGGTACTTTTTTTGCCATTTCAAGTTCGCATGAACTAAGAGCAAAAATTGCTGATAGCAATATGATGATATATGTATTATAATACTTCATTTTTATGTAGTTCAATTTCATCTGTTTGTATTTGATTAATGCATTCATATTGCTTACTCGTGGATGAATTTTTGCTTATAACTCAAAGTTTATTTGTTGAGCTTGTTTCATTATTTAAGTTTAAAACCAAGACCTGTTGTGATAAATCCTTGAGTACCAAATGTACAAAGGTCAAGAAACCAAAAGTTTTCTCTACCTAAACTAAATCCAATGAATGTTACTTGTCCAGCTAATCCAAACCGACCTGCAATTACTTTATTGTTTTGTAACTCATCATGTTTGAGTACATATCGTGCACCCAAACCTACAGACGAATAGATTTTAAGATAACGATAGTTGACATAATTGAGTCTTATTGTTGGATAAAATGAAAAGTGATTGGATGAGTTATTGCCTACAAATTTATTATTGTAATTGTTGTAATAATTACTATAATAACTAAAAAATGTAAATGTTGCACCTACTTCTAGATACCTGTTGAAATTGTAGATGTATTCACCAAATAAAGCACCTGTAGTGTATCTAGCACCTTCGTGATAGGTTTCATTGATGTTTATATCCAATTCAGATGTTTGATGTGTTCTGTGCCACTCTGGCTCAAGGAATGAACTAGGAAAGAAACGGTCGGATTCAAAAGGTTTTGCTCCAATCCCTAGTCTCAATTCTCTACTCCCAGATGTCCCAATTGATGGGTGTCTATATGTGTGAATACGAGTGGTGTCAGATGTTTGTCCTAAAGCATAAGATACATTAAGAATAAGTACGAGTGATAAAATATGCTTTTTGAAAATCATTACAGTTAAATTTTAGTTGTTGTTTGGTAATCAATTACTATAATTTTCTTATAATATCAGTTTAATTCATTTAAAGAAAAGTCCCTCCAGTTCCATTTGCCCATGATGGTACCTTTATTTATCAGCATAAATCCTGGATTAGCTCTTATGGCAGTTTTTTGGGCAATAGGGTCGGTTTTGTAGAATGGGAATGTGACTCCTGTTTTTTGACGGAATAATTGTATCATCTCATCAGAGGAGGCAGTAAGAGCATAAAAATGAATGTTGCTGGCTAAGGCCTTTTGATAAAGCGATTCTGCTGTTTTTGCACCCTCTTCAGATGATTTTTCAAGATCATACATCATCACCAAATAAGTGTTACCTTCAAATAAAAGTACATCTTCGGTTATATCTTCCAATTCAGAGTTTGTGATGCTGAAATCATGAATTTTTGGCTCGAATCCTTTAGAAATTAATTTTGTTTTTTGGTCAACGAATTTCCAAGTAGAGTCACCTTTGGGGTAGTTGTTGAGTGAGAATTCTTTTTGTTCACCATTTTTCTCATAAACAAAAGTTGTTTCGTATTTATCACTAGGTGCACCATCTGGTATTTGCATAGCCTCTGTTATATTTACACCTACTTTATAAGGTAAGAAGTCAATCATGGGTAAGTGATTCACACTATATACTGATAAGCCTATTCCGAAAATAACAAAGAATCCAAGAATGAACCATTGTGTGTTGGATTTTAAAGAACATGATATATTCCCCCTTTTTAAAAATAATGTAATTGCTATTGTAATGAATACGACGTTTTTGTAAAATGTCTCCCAGTTGGTTATCACTAGAGCATCACCGAAGCAACCACAGTTTGTTACTGGATTTTTGATAGCTATATAAAGTGTAAGTGGGGTCATCACAGCCATAAATAGCAGTGTAAGTGTGGTTGTGAATTGACTTCTAATTTTAAAAATGAGATTCAACCCAAGTACCAACTCCAAAGTTGATAGTGCCACAGAAGTAGGAAATGCTAGTGAAGCAAAGTTTGCCAAAATGCCACCAAAGCTATGCAGGTAATCTTCAATTTTATAAGTGAATCCAAGTGGGTCGATTGCTTTGACAAATCCAGAGAAAATAAATACTAGCCCAATTAGTACCCTGATAACTATTAATGTAATTCTTAAGGTTCTTTCTTTCAGTGAAATGGAAGTGGTTGTGTTGTTCATTGTAGAGATATGTAAGGTTAACAAGTTTCGTTTTCTAGCATTTTTATTAAACCAAAAACAGCATAATTAATCATATCAAAATAATTGGCATCTATTCCTTCAGATATCAGTGTTTTTCCTTGATTGTCTTCAATTTGTTTGGTTCGATAGATTTTCATCAATATTAAATCGGTATAGGATTCCATCCGCATGGAGCGCCAGGCTTCGTCATAATCATGGTTTTTTGCAATCATCAGCTCTTTGGCATTTTGTAGGTAGTGATTGTATAACGATACACCCTTTTCAAATGAAAGGTCATCTGTGTCTGCCACACCAAGCTCTAATTGAATGAGTCCAATTATACCATAATTCACAATAGCAATCAATTCCGATCTAATTCCTTCGTCCACTTTACTCACACCTTTGGTTTCGATGCTACGAATTCTATTGGCTTTGATAAAGATTTGATCTGTGACAGATTTAGGTCTTAGTATGCGCCACGAAGCACCGTAATCTTTCATCTTATTGGTGAAAATATCAGAGCAAATGCTTGCTATTTGGTCATATTGTTGATCTGTTTGACTCATTACATAAAAGTGTTATTTCGGTGTAAAGTTACGTTTTTTTGTTGAAATGTACAATTAGATTTGTGATTTCTGATTTGCGAAATTACCCAGTTGGATGCCTCATTAAATTTTCCGATATTTGTGGTTTAAATTTGATAATATGAATTTTTTTGTAAGATCTTTGCTTGTTATTCTATTAATGTCTTGTATGCCATTGTATTCTCAACAGCTAGGTATAGCTTCTTTTTATAGTAAAAAATTAATTGGTCGAAGAACCTCGGATAAAAGCAAGTATCACCCTGATAGTTTAACTTGTGCTCATCGTACTTTCCCTTTAGGTAGTTATTTGAAAGTAAGAAATACGAACAATGACAGTGTGGTGATTGTTAAAATAACTGATCGTGGTCCTCACTCTCGATACCGAATTATTGATTTGTCATATCGTGCAGCCAAACAACTTAATTTTCTCAGACAAGGTATTTGTCCTGTTGAAGTTTCACTATTGCAACAGCCAGATTTAGTTAGGGATACTCTTTTAGCTACATCTGTATTATCTAAAGATACTGTGACTAGCCAATTGAGAGATACTCTAAATTGCTCAATTCTCAAAACAAAACAAAAATATAAGGCTTACAGGGTTAAAAAACGAAAATATCATCAATCAAAACTACGACACAAGAGAAGGAGAATGTCAGGTATAAAGAAATCAAAAAACCACTAATATATTGTAAATTTTTAATAAAAATGGGAATAGAAAAAGTTATTTTCCAACGTTCCGAGTTACTTCTTGGTAAGCGTACTATGGAACTAATTCAACAAAAGAAAATCATTATTTTTGGAGTAGGAGGTGTTGGCAGTTGGTGTGCTGAAAGTTTGATTCGGTCAGGAATTGTCAAACTCACCATTGTGGATTCAGACAGGGTATGTGTCACAAATATTAACCGTCAATTGATGGCAACAACCAAAACCATAGGTCAAGTTAAAACCGAAGTTCTAAAGCAACGACTCCTTGAAATCAATCCTACTGCTGAGATTCAGGCTGTTCAAAAGATATACAGTGCAGAGAACAGTGAGAGTTTCCAATTGGATGATTACGATTTCATCATTGATGCCATTGATAGTTTGTCTAATAAGATGCACCTTATACAAACGGCGACCAAAACCAAAGCGGTTTTATTCTCTTCAATGGGTGCTGCTTTGAAAATGGATCCAACTCGAATTCGAGTGGCTGAATTTTGGAAAGTACAAGGCTGTCCTTTAGCTGCAGCATTACGAACCAAAATTAAGAAAAATGGAGGTGTTTCAAAAAAGTTTATTTGTGTATACAGTGATGAATTGCTTGAAAACGAAGGTCTTAATGATAATTGTGGAACTGAAGAATGCATTTGCCCTAAGTCAAAAACGGGTCCAGGCGATCCCGAACTCCTTAATCATGAGTGGTGTAGTCACAAAGCTCAAATAAACGGTACTACTTCATATATGCCTGCAATGTTTGGAATGACAATAGCTGGTTTGATTACCCAGCGTATTTGCAGTGAGCTTCAGTAAATTATTATTTGTTAATGTCAAATGATGCTTATGTAGTAGGGTTTGAGTATTGATGCCAATTAATGTTAATATTGATATTTTTTAGTTGGTATATTTGCTCTATTGAGCCTAATTTGTTTAATTTGCTTATGTGAGGGATCACATTTTTTTGATTTAGATTATTAAAAAGTTTGAATATGGAAACTAGAAATACGTTTGAGAAAATAACAAATGACAGACATTTTATCATCGAATGTTATGTAGAAATGCTATCGCGTATCAATGAACACAATTTAATTCCTTTGATAAAGAACAATTCGCAAGATTTGATAAGTGATTATAGTGTAATACCCCTTGCCAAAACAATTCAATCTTTAAGCATTTATTTTCAATTAATGACTTTGGTCGAAGAGAATGCAGCAACTCAATATCGACGCCGAATGGAGAACCAAGTGAATATCTCGGTAGTGCGTGGTTCGTGGGCTGAAGCTATAAAGTATTGGAAAGAAAATAATGTGTCGGAAGAGGATATGTTACAAGCCATATCGGCTACTAATGTAATTCCTGTTCTTACTGCCCACCCAACCGAAGCAAAACGAGTTACAGTGATTGAAATTCATAGGGAATTGTATCTTTTACTTGTTAATAGAGAAAATACTTCGTTGAGTAATTTGGAACAATATGCAATTAGAGAGAAAATTATCAATTTGTTGGAACGATGGTGGCGAACAGGTGAAATATATTTGGAAAAACCTGATGTAAAAGATGAACGATCGAATATTATATATTATTTGAGTAATATATTCCCAATTGTTCTGGAGAAAAGTGATCAACAGCTCAAGAATTCGTGGATAGATATGGGATTGAGTCCTAAAAAAATCAAAAATCCTGATGTTTTCCCTCGTATTAATTTCGGTAGTTGGGTAGGAGGTGATCGAGATGGGCATCCCCTAGTTACTCCAAATATTACTCTTGAAACCCTTCAATTACATCGAAGAACAGCTCTTGCACTTATTAAAAATCAACTTAAAAATCTGGTGACACGACTCTCTGTCTCTTCAGTTAGCAATCCTATACCTTTCCTTTTGTCAGAGGTAATTGCCAAAAAAGCTAAAGTATTAGGAGATGCTGGTCAACAGGCAATAAACAGAAACCCGTATGAGCAATGGAGGCAATATGTAAGTCTTGTTTTAGTGCAATTGGAAAACACGATATCAGAGAATATTGCCGATTCACAATCCTATTACAAATCAAGTCTAGCTCTTGAAATGGATTTAAAACTTCTGCGTGAGGTGCTTCAAGAGAATGGAATGTCTGGCATTGCCGAGGATTTGCTTTTCCCAATTGAGAGGTCGGTTTCATGCTTTGGTTTTCATTTAGCAAAATTGGATATTCGTCAAAACAGTGCTTATCATGATAAAGCTATGTCACAAATTCTTCAAACTAATGGTGAGAAGGACTATGATTTTCAAAACTGGAGCGAAGAAAAACGCTTGGAAACTTTAAATAGGATACTTGATGCTAACTCATTAATAACCGATGTTACTATCTCTTATGGCCCAGAGGCTGACAATGTAATGGATTGTTATCGTGTTGTTAGACATCATATAAGTCAATACGGCACCGAAGGAATAGGTTCGTTCATCGTAAGTATGACCAGAAATGTAAGTGATTTGCTTGTGGTCTATTTTTTTATGCGTGAAACTCAATTACTTAATACGAATATACGTGTTGTTCCACTATTAGAAACAATAGATGATTTACATAATGGTCCTACAATACTTGCCAAGTTTCTGGATCACCCTATCACAAAACAAAGAGCATCCAAATTGCAAAATAAACAAGAAGTGATGCTAGGATATAGTGATAGTAACAAGGATGGTGGAACTATAGCCAGTAAATGGAATTTATATAAAGCCGAAAAAGAACTTTCCGCTATTGGTAAAAGCTTTGGAATTGATGTTTTCTTTTTTCATGGTACTGGTGGTACCATCAGTAGAGGTGGCGGAAAGTATCACCGTTTTCTGGAATGCATGCCTGCCAACACAGTGAATGGAACAATTAAAGTTACTGTTCAGGGAGAATCGGTGGCTCAACAATTTGGTAATCCTCTAACTGCCACCTATAATTTAAATGCACTTTCAGCTGGAGTTGCAAACCAAACTTTGAAATGCGGAGTGTTAGGATTAAAAGATGTGTTGCCTGACGAAACTATGGAATTCTTGGCTCAAAAGTCATACGAACACTATAGAGATTTAATTGAAACTCCTGGATTTATTAATTTTTATAGTAAAGCAACATGTATTGATGTACTTGAGCAAAGTAAAATTGGATCAAGACCATCGAGACGAACAGGGACTCGATCTTTGAATGATTTAAGAGCAATACCATGGGTGTTTAGTTGGAATCTTTCTAGGATTACTCTTACTGGTTGGTATGGATTGGGCAGTGCTTTGAAATCTCTAAAAGAAGAAAGACCTGCTGAATTTGAACACTTTAAAATGTTGGTAAAAGATGTTACTTTTATCAAATTTTTAATGATTCAAACTGAAACGAATCTTATTTTATCTAATAAAGAGGTGATGAAACTTTATGCCGAATTAGATGGTGATATGGATGAACGTAGAGTATTTATGGATAAAATATTGAATGATCATGAATACGGTTTTACTATAATCGAGGAATTGTTTGAAAAACCTGCTAATGAAAGACGAGTAGGGCAGTTTGATAATTTACAGTGGCGCAACGATAAACTATTAATTTTACATAAACTTCATATCAAGTATTTGAATCAATGGAGGAAGATTAGTGATGAAAATGTGATAGATAAGGAAAAGATGTTAACTACCCTATTGAGTCTTATTAACTCTTTGTCGAGTGGATTGAAAAATACTGGTTGATGTATTTTATGATTTAGAATGTTTCATTTTGATTGAATTCGTTTTTTCAACCGTATTTAATACTATTCATATCGAGTACTTAAAGCGAAAATATTTGTATATGAAACGAACTAAACAGATCCTATTTGACTCATAAGGAAGTATGTAAGTATAAGCTTACTATTTGACGATTAATAATCAATTATAAATACATGAAGAAGAGTGATATTAAAAATCTTGTTTTCAAAGGTGGGGGTGTATTGGGGATTGCGTATGCAGGTGCATTAGAGGTATTGGAAAAAGAAGGGATTTTACATCAAGTCCAACGTGTAGCAGGGACGTCTGCAGGTGCCATAACTTCAGCATTGGTTAGTTTAAAGTATTCAGCATCTGAGATAAAACAAGTGATAAATTCAACTGATTTCAAGTCGTTTGAAGATAAATGGGACCCATTGCGTATTGCTACAAAATATGGACTATACAAAGGTGATAGTTTTTTGATGTGGATGCAAGATAAAATTACTGCAAAAGGGCTGAGCCCCGATGCTACATTTTTGGACTTTCATAATGCTGGTTGTCTTGATTTAAGAGTGTTTGCTACGGATTTGAATATAAAAAATGTAAAGATGTTTTCTTTTGAAACCACTCCTCATGTTGTAGTGGCAGAGGCTGTGAGAGCTTCAATGTCAATTCCTATGTTTTTTGAAGCATGGCAGTTTAAAGATAATAATCCAGATAATCATATCTATGTAGATGGAGGTACTGTTTTCAATTATCCTATTACTACATTTGACAAAGAGAATGTTTCAGAAAACCAAACACTAGGTTTGTTTCTCGAAAATTTAAGTGGAGCTCCAGTTGTAAATGACTTGAAATATGACCACGTGGTGGGTTATGTACGCATCCTTTTTGAGACGGTATTAAATGCTCAAGAAATTGATTTTGAAAATGATCCTTTTCTAATGAGTAGAACCATAAGGGTGGATAGTTTTGGAATGTCTGCACTGGACTTTCAATTAAATGACGACCAAAAACTCAAACTATATAATTCTGGAGTAGATTGTACTACAAAATTTTTAAATAATTTATCAGAATAACAATTTTATTTTAAAATTTTTTTGTGTAGAATTTTTAATAATAAAAACAGAAATGCCAAAATAGATTGCTCCGTTTTGGCATTTCTGTTTATGGCGTGTCGGTTTTTATTTTGATTTTAAAGCGTCTATTCCTTCAGAAATAGGATGGTTAGCATTGAAATTAAAATTTAACAAATTTGCAATGCTTTTTGCTATTTGTTCGTTGTAGAATTGTCCTGAAGTGATTTCGCCTTTTGCATCCGTGTTAGGTCCAATTATAGCAAACCAAGTTTCATCAGAGTGTTCTTGTTTGGTGCCATGACTTTTCCAACCTTTGGGTGTTACACCCCTACCATGATCGCAGGTTACTATCATCGTGGTTTTATCTTTGTATTCAGGAGTTGACTGGCACCAATTCCATATTTCTTTCAGAAATTGGTCGCCATAATTAGCTGAATTTAGATAATCAGAATACTTGCTTCCGTGAGCAAAGTCATCGGTTTCGTCAAATACCAGTAACATCACTCTAGGTTTATTTTGTTTTAAGTACTCGAATCCCATTGCAAACGTTGCTCCGTCTAGTCGTACTCCATCAAATACATCAGGGAGATGGTATTGTAGTTTGTTTAATAGTGAGGTGTTTGTCCCCACCAAATCGCCAGGCATATTTTCAAATCCAGCATTGACATAAACACCACTTCTTTTTTCGTTGATTATGTCATTGAAGGCATCCCATGATGTGAAAGCAGCCACTTTCCCTTTGTATTCGTCAGTTTTGTTGAGAGCTTCTAGTATTGTTTCGTTGGGGTTGGGACCATATTCATTGGAATTAATTGCTTTGTCGGCATAGCCACTTAGTAATTCATTATATCCTGGGTAAGAAAACCAATACGGGTTTTTAACATTAACATAGCAGTTTTTTGCTCTGTTTCCATATATTTGACCATTTTCTTTTTTTAGTGGTCCAGAGGAAAGGAAGTAACTTTGAACGTCTAAGATTAAGGTCGTTATCCCAGTATTTTTTAGTGTACTTTATCTTATTGCTAACATAAGTTTTGTTGTTTATCATCGCAGAATCAGCTCCGTTGAACACCTCCTGCCATCGTAGTCCATCCATTACCACTAATATTACATTTTTTGTGGTTTGACTGTTTTGAGCAGCAATTACTTCTTCCAAAATAATTATTGCCATTAACAACGACCCCGATGCTCCAATTTTTAAATACGCTCATTATGGCATTGTGGGAGATGCAGAAATACTTATTCCCCAGTTACTACAAGAACTAAAATCTTAAGCTTTGGATTGATTCAGAATGCAAAAATAAAAGGCTCAATACCGTTTTGGGTGGTATTTCTTTGAACACTCAATAGTATACACAGGTGAAAATATATGCTGGTTTTATTTTTAAAACTTCAATTTTGGGACAAATAGAAATAAAGCGGTTTGTTATTTTCTTATGAATCAATCAATTTATCCAAAGGTAAAACTATGTAACCTTTGTATATCAAACTTGAACAAAATAATGTGTCCTGAGTGGCTTAATACTATTCTTTTTTGGTTTACCCACCTATTTCGTTTTAGATGTCTTAAAATCTATTCACTTTTATTCCTCAAAATCATAATATTCATAGAATTCAATATTCTGTGATTATTACATTTATATTATAAAATAGCTTATAATCCAAGTCTTTGTTCATAACTATAAAAAAAATCTATACTTTTGCTTATGTCTGAAAAAGTATCCTATACATTAGGATTAAAATACTACAATGTAAATTATACGTACACAGTATTTGGCAGTTATCCAAGACGAAATGCTAATACTTTTAATTATCTAAATGGTTCTGGTATTGATTTTACCATGGGATTCTATTTCCATTTCGCAAAATAAATTCGCAAAGATTACCCCAATAAGTTGAAGTCAAAAACGCAATGATGAATCATTGCGTTTTTGACTTCATAATGATTTTTGCTCGCTTTATAAATCAAGTTGGGGCAGCTAATTTTTTTAGATATAAGAATCTTCTTACCTTTGCAACCATATATACTTGCTCTTTGTTAAATAGCTGTTATGACTTCCAACAAAGAAATTCTTAAAATCACCTATCCCATACTGCTCACACTGGTGGCTCAGAATGTGGTGAGCATTACCAATACTGCTTTTCTGGGTCGTGTGGGCGAGGTAGAGCTGGGTGCATCTGCTTTGGGTGGCGTGTTTTACTTTGCTGTGTATATGGTGGGATTGGGTTTTAGCATCGGCGCTCAGATTCTCATAGGGCGTCGCAACGGTGAGAAAAATTACCTTCAGATAGGACCCATTTTCAACAATGGCATGATTGTCAGTTTGCTCTTTGGAGCATTGGTATTGCTCATTTCCATACCAGGTGTACCATTCCTGATGAAATACTTTGTTCATTCACCACGTATCTACGATGCTGCTGTTGCTTATCTCGACTGGCGTGTGTATGGTATCGTGTTTACCTATGCAGGCGTGATGTTCAGAAGTTTTTTTGTAGGCATCACTCATACCAAAGTTCTCACCTATTCAGCATTTATTACAGCCTTAGTCAATGTGCTTTTTGATTACTTGCTTATTTTTGGTAATTGGGGATTTCCAAAACTAGGCATTGAAGGTGCTGGTATATCTTCCGTTTTAGCTGAGGCAGTAAGTACGTTTTATTTTGTGTGGTACGTATATTACAAAACTGATGTTAACCAGTACGGTCTTTTTAAAATCAAGAAGATGGATTGGAAATTGGTGGGACAGGTATTAGATTTGTCGGTGTTTATCATGCTGCAATTCCTTACTGCCATTTCAACTTGGTTTTTGTTTTTTATCTTTATCGAAGGCATGGGCGAGCGGGATCTTGCCATATCCAATATTGGTAGAGGACTTTACATGCTTCTTATGATACCTGCTTCGGCACTTGCAACCGCTGTAAATACCATCGTGAGTAATTTGATAGGAGCCGACAGAAAAGAAGAAGTGGTGCCGCTGATCAACAAAGTAGGATTTTATTCCACCTTGATTGTATTACCGCTTTGTATTATTACCTTTGCTTTTCCACATCCTTTCATTTCTCTATTTACGAATAATCCGGTGCTCATATCCGAAAGTGTAACAGTAATGCGAGTTGTCTCTGTAGCAAATTTGCTATTTTCGTTCTTTTTTGTAGTGATGAATGGTGTGTCTGGAACTGGAAATACGCGTACTGCCTTTCTGTTTGATCTGATTACACTTGCCTTTTATATGGCTTACGTATATTACACCACGCACGTATATGTCACTACGGTAGATGTGGTGTGGTATGCCGAATATGTGTATTGGACCATCATGGGCGGACTGGGATATGCCTATCTGTATTGGGGCAACTGGAGGAAAAAGGAAATTTGATTTGGATATAATAGAGCCAAGAATCAAGATTTTAGAATCAAGACTGTTAATGGCTTGAAAAGCCGAACTTTCATAACCGTTGGTCATCGACCTAAGGGAGGAAAAAAGAATTACTTAGGTGACCTGAAAGGTCAGACTTCTTTTGAGTCAACAATAATAAAAAAATATGGCAAAAACAAAATCGGTATATGTATGTCAGAGTTGTGGAGCTGATTCGCCCAAGTGGATTGGCAAGTGCCCGTCATGTGGTGAGTGGAACAGCTATGTAGAGGAAGTCATAGCCAAAGATAACTCGGCAAAAATCCGATTTGCAGGTGTGGAACAGGTGAAGCAAAAGCCAATTTTGATATCCGAAGTTGCCGTTACCGAAGAAAGCCGTTACGACACCTGCTCCGAAGAGCTGAACCGAGTTTTGGGAGGTGGACTGGTGCCCGGCTCGCTGGTGCTAATTGGCGGTGAACCAGGAATTGGCAAGTCTACCTTGGTACTACAAGTGGTGCTACGGATGAACCAAAAGAAGATACTTTACGTATCGGGCGAGGAGAGTGTACAACAGCTCAAACTCAGAGCCGAACGTCTACAAATCCACAACGACAATTGCTACATCGTGAGTGAAACCTCACTGGAACAAATATTCGTTCACATCCAAAACATCCAGCCCGACTTGGTGATAGTAGATTCTATACAGACTATTTCTACCGAAACCATTGAGTCATCGCCCGGTTCGGTGTCACAAGTGCGTGAATGTGCCGCCTCGCTACTGAAATTTTGCAAAACTACCGCTACACCTTTATTTTTGATTGGGCATATCAATAAGGAAGGAAGCATAGCAGGACCTAAAGTACTGGAACACATTGTGGATACGGTACTGCAGTTTGAAGGCGACCAACACTACCTATACCGCATCTTGCGCAGCATAAAAAACAGATTCGGAAGCACTTCCGAGATTGGTATTTTCGAAATGCAGCAATCAGGGCTCCGTGAAGTGAACAACCCTTCTGAGTTACTATTATCTACCAGCACCGAAAACCTAAGCGGAACGGCCATAGCCTCAGCTATCGAAGGCATACGACCATTCCTGATAGAAGTGCAGGCACTGGCAAGCACAGCAGCCTACGGCACACCACAGCGCTCCAGTACAGGATTTGACCTGCGCCGACTGAACATGCTTCTGGCAGTACTCGAAAAACGTGCAGGATTCAAAATAGCTCAAAAGGACGTATTTCTCAATATAGCCGGAGGAATAAAAGTGATAGATCCTGCCATCGACTTGGCGGTGATTTCTGCCATCCTTTCGTCCAACATGGATCTGTCCATCGACCGCCACACCTGCATGACTGGCGAAATAGGTCTATCGGGCGAGATACGCCCCGTAACCCGCATGGAGCAACGTATCCTAGAAGCCGAAAAACTAGGCTTCACCCGCATGATAATCCCCCAAATAAACCTCAAAAGCCTCCATGTATCCAACCTAAACATCCAACTTGTCCAAGTCAAAAAAGTGGAAGAAGCTTTTAGGGTGCTGTTTAAGTAAATGATTGTTTTGTAGAATAAAATCATTTGTATATTTGTCTGATGATTTACTCCGATTCGTTAACTATGCTCATCAAAAAGGTGACCAACCAAATATATAAACCAAAAATCAATAAATATGATACCAGATTACCAATCTTTAATGCTTCCTCTGATGAAACTTGTTTCAGATGGTCAGGAACATAAATATCGTGACCTAATTGAAAATTTAGCAATAGAATTTCAAATTACAGATGAAGAACGTAAAGAGCTTTTGGCAAGTGGGAACCAAGCAATTTTTGACAATAGAGTTGGTTGGGCTAAAACATATTTAAGAAAAGCTGGGCTTATTGACTTGCCCAAACGTGCTACAGTTTTAATTACAGAACTTGGTCGTCAAACTTTAGCAAAAAATCCTAATCATATTGATGCAAAATTCTTACGACAATTCCCAAGTTTCTTGGAATTTCAAAATACTTCACGTAATGACAATGATGCTGAAGAAGAAATAGCAACTGTTGTCCTAAATGAACAGACACCAGAAGAAATTTTAGATAAAGCATATCAAAGAATAAGGAAGACTTTGGCTTCCGAACTACTTAATAAAGTGGTTGAATTATCTCCTGCATTTTTCGAGCGACTAGTAGTTGAACTTTTAGTTAAAATGGGTTACGGTGGTTCAATCAAAGATGCTGGAAAAGCTATGGGTAAAAGCGGTGACGAAGGTATTGATGGAACAATAAAAGAGGACAAGCTAGGACTAGATATTATTTATATTCAAGCCAAACGTTGGAAACCAGGTAATGTTGTCGGTCGACCAGAACTTCAAAAATTTGTGGGCGCATTAGCAGGACAAGGTGCGAAAAAAGGAATATTTATAACTACATCAAATTTCACTAAAGAGGCATTGGAATACACACCAAGAAATGAAACAAAGATTGTTCTCATAGATGGTGAACATTTAGCTCAACTTATGTTTGATTACAATCTTGGATGCACATCACAACAGACTTATGAACTTAAAAAAATTGATAGTGATTATTTTGGTTTGGAGTGAATCCAAACCTTCCCCTCGTTTGTAACGAAGTAGAGTAGAGCGCTAAAAACACTTATCAGCCCTAACAGGTTGTTTTTACCTCTTAGGGCTTGAAAAAACTTAAAATTCACAATATGATACAAAAAATCATACTTCCTCTTCGTTACCAACATGGGGGAGAGGAGCACCAATTTAGAAAATACTGAACTACATAAGGCACAAAATATAGATGGAGAAACCATTGGTAAATAAAAAATATTTGCTCGAAAAGTTCCCTGGAAAAGGAGGTTGGACTTATGCTTCAATTCCTGAAGTTTTACAAGACAAAAATGCTCCATTTGGTTGGGTGAAAGTAAAAGGTTTTATTGATGACTTTGAAATAGAGAATTACAAATTGATGCCAATGGGAAACGGCAAACTTTTTCTCCCTGTAAAAGCAGAAATAAGAAAGCGAATCAATAAACAAGCAGGTGACTTTGTAACTGTCATTTTATTTGCTGACAATAATCCAACAAAAATTCCAGATGAATTAATATCGTGTTTTTTGGACGAACCAAATGCTTATGAAACATTTTTGAGTTACACCAGCGGACAACAAAAAGAGTTTATTGACTGGATATATTCCGCTAAAACTGATGAGACAAAAATTGAAAGAATTAGCGAAACACTCAACAAACTTGCATTAAAAATGACAATGCGAAATAAATTAAAATAATAAACATTGAAATGAAATAATTGAGGGTTACATTCCACTTCATCTTTGTTTATAATGAGGGTGTAATATTAAATTTATAATATTTATTACGAGAAAGTTATAGGCAAGTTGCTGTTTGCTGGAATCTAAAATGATACTATTTGATGCCATAATGTCAAATTTTTCAAAAAAGAGATAGCGGTGATGCTCTTGGGATTATACAACCGTATAATCGTGTTTTTAGTTGTCAGATTCCATTTTTACTTTTATCAATTCCTACCACGAAAGCATTGAAAGTATTAAAATGCTAAGCATCATAAAGTGGGAGGTGAGTTCGTGACCAGAATTTGAATGTTGATAGTTATACACATCGTGAAATGATATGTTTTTTGGTTTGATACTTGATTTACATTAAAATTATTACTATTATTGCATGTTGTTAGGTGAGATTGCTTTATAGCAAATTGGCAGTATAGAAATCAATGTTTGATATAGCCTGTATTTATTTCAAGTATTGAAAATAGGCAATTGTCGAGCCTTACTTAAGGTGGTGGTAAAGTCACCAAAATTAATGAAACTTAATATTTTGAAAAAATATATAGCTGTTTTACTATTGTTTGCCTTTTTGGGTGCAGATACAGAAATGTCACAGTTGTTGAGGTTTCCTATATTTGTACATCATTACTTGGAGCATGTTGATAGTGACATTATTTCAATGAATGATTTTTTGACCAGTCATTATAATGTAAACATCAACCATTCTGATGACAAACATCATGATCATGATCACTTACCTTTTAGAGCAAAAGATTGTCCAGTATGCACAGTCTTTATTGCTTTGATAAAACCAGCTCACTCAATTATTTCAACTCCAATTATTTTTGAAGAAACTATTTCAGCTAAATACAAAGGAATATTGTATTCTTCTACCCATATCAGTAATATTTGGCAACCGCCAAAAATCAGTTAATAAATATCTAGTATAGAGTTCTCGCACTCTGTTTTTACTGTTTGGAGCTTATTTCTAGCTTTCAAACCTACTACCGTTTGTTTTATTAATTGAAAAAGACATGCTCAATAAAATAATTGTGTTCTCTATAAAGAACAAACTCATCGTGGGGCTATTTATTTTTGCCCTAATTGCTTATGGAAGTTATCAGTTAACTTTACTTCCTATTGATGCAGTACCTGATATAACAGATAATCAGGTACAGGTAATTACTACTGCACCATCGCTAGGTGCTCCCGATATTGAGAGACTCATCACTTTTCCTATCGAACAAGCCAACAGCAACATACCCGGTTTGCAAAATATTCGGAGCTTTTCGCGTTTTGGTTTATCATTAATTACAATTGTTTTTGATGATGACGTTGATTTATATTGGGCAAGACAGCAAGTGACCGAAAGGCTTAAGATTGCAGAACAGCAAATTCCTAAAGAAATTGGTTCTCCAGAATTGGCACCTGTTACAACGGGTCTTGGTGAGATATATCAGTATGTGATTCGTCCCAAAAAAGGCTATGAGAAAAAATACAATGTAATTGAATTGCGAACGATACAGGATTGGATTGTTCGCAGACAATTGTTGGGTGTAAAGGGAGTTGCAGATGTAAGCAGTTTCGGTGGAAAATTAAAACAATACGAAATTGCTGTTGATGCAAATAAGTTAAAATCGTATAATGTTACCATTCAGGACGTTTTTACTGCTTTGGAATCAAACAACCAGAACACAGGTGGTGCATACATTGAAAAACAATCATCCGTACTCTATATCAGAAGTGAAGGATTGATAAAATGCATTGATGACATCCAGAATATCGTAGTTAAAAGTACTGCCAATGGAATGCCTTTGCGAATTAATGATGTGGCTGAAGTCCGTATCGGTAATGCCATTCGATATGGAGCAATGTGCTACAACGAAGATGGTGAAACAACGGGTGGAGTGGTGATGATGCTGAAGGGTGATAACGCCAGTAAAGTGATTGAAAATGTAAAAGAAAGAATCAAACAGATCGAGAAATCTTTGCCTAAAGGTGTAGTAATTGAACCCTTTATTGATCGAACAAAAATGGTAAATAGTGCAATAGGTACTGTGTCAACCAATCTATTAGAAGGTGCATTGATTGTGATTTTTGTTTTGGTCTTATTTCTTGGAAATTTCAGAGCAGGTGTTTTAGTTGCTTCGATTATTCCGCTTTCAATGTTATTTGCTGTAATAATGATGAATATCTTTGGTGTAAGTGGTAACCTTATGAGCCTAGGTGCATTGGATTTTGGATTGATTGTAGATGGTGCGGTAATTATTGTTGAGTCTGTAATACATGGTTTGGTTGTCCACAATAAAAAAGAAGCTGATAATAAGATTTTACAAAATGAATTGGATGAAGTTGTCCATTCATCGGCAAGTAGAATGATGAATAGCGCTGTGTTTGGTCAGATAATTATTCTGATAGTTTATCTGCCCATTTTTACACTTAGAGGTATAGAAGGGAAAATGTTTATACCTATGGCACAGACCATTGCCTTTGCATTGCTTGGAGCGTTTTTACTTTCGCTTACTTACATACCCATGATGAGTGCCATTTTTCTAAATATTAAATCGACACATAAAGAAAACTTCTCAGATAAGATGATGGGTTGGATCAATTCAATTCATCAAAAAGCTTTAAGTTGGGTGTTGAATTATCCCAAAAGTATTGTGCTTGCTTCAGTTTTACTTTTCTTGGCGTCTATCATCCTATTTTCAACTATGGGAGGTGAATTTATTCCCGAATTGCCAGAAGGAGATTTTGCAGTAGAGACTAGAGTGTCGACAGGCAGTAATATAAACACCACAATTGAAGCTTGTACAAAAGCTTCAGGCATTTTAAGAAAGCAATTTCCCGAAGTGGAAAAAGTAATTGGAAAGGTAGGTTGCGGTGAAATACCTACTGACCCCATGCCAATGTATTCGGCTGATTTAATGATAATTTTAAAGGATAAAAGTGAATGGGTATCAGCTTCAAACTGGGATGAATTATCACAAAAGATGAGCGATGTACTAAAAGAGGTGAAAGGTGCAAGTTTTAGTTTTCAATATCCTGTGGCAATGCGGTTCAATGAATTAATGACTGGGGCAAAACAAGATGTTGTTTGTAAAATTTTTGGAGAAAATTTGGATACCCTTTCGAAATACTCAAAACGTCTAGGCAAAATCATATCGGGTATTAATGGTGCTGGAAATGTATATGTAGAGCCTTTGAGCGGTATGCCTCAGGTAGTGATTAAATACAACAGAAATGCCATTGCTCAATACAACCTCAATATTGCGGATGTGAATAAAGTGCTAAATACTGCTTTCGCAGGACAGAGTAGTGGTCTTGTATTTGAAGATGAAAGACGCTTTGATTTAGTAGTACGATTGGGAGGTGAGTTGAGAAAAAATTTAATCGATGTGCAAAATCTTTTAATCCCAACCCCAAATGGGACTCAAATACCCTTAAATCAGGTGGCTGATGTTGATATTCAGAAAAGTGTTAATCAGATTCAAAGAGATGATGCAAAGCGTAGAATTATTGTTGGGTTTAATGTGGTAGGTAGAGATGTTCAAGGTATTGTAAATGACTTGAGTAAAAGTGTTGATGCAAATTTGCATTTGCCTCCTGGCTACTACATCGACTATGGAGGGGCATATGAACATTTAAAAGCTGCAAAACAAAGACTGGCGTTAGCAGTACCTTTGTCATTGTTATTGATTTTTATACTGCTTTTTTTTGCTTTTGGATCAATAAAGCATGGTTTGCTTATTTTTTCAGCTATCCCACTTTCTGTCATTGGCGGTATCGTGTTCTTATATTTAAGAGAATTACCTTTTAGTATTTCAGCAGGTGTAGGATTCATTGCATTGTTTGGGATAGCGGTACTGAATGGCATTGTGTTGATTGCCGAGTTCAATCGTATAAAAAGTAAAGGCGAAACGGATTTAAGGAAAATTGTATTGGAAGGTACTCGTATCAGATTACGACCCGTTTTAATGACAGCATTTGTTGCTTCATTTGGATTCTTACCTATGGCTTTAAGTACTGGTAATGGTGCAGAAGTTCAAAGACCATTATCAACAGTTGTTATTGGTGGTTTACTTTTTGCAACGTTCTTAACCCTTTTTGTTTTGCCAGTTCTGTATGTTTTGTTCGAAAATATTTCTTCGAAAAAAACTAAAGTGAGCATCACTGCCATTATTATTTTCATGCTTACTCCATTGTATAGTGCGTATTCACAAACGCCTATCAATTATCAAGACGCTATTGATACTGCTTTAAAAAATAATATATCCTTAAAAAATGAAAGACTTAATTCCGAATATCATCACAGGCTTAAAGCTGCGGCTGTTGATATTCCTTCAACCCAATTCAGTTGGCAGTACGGACAAATCAATTCGTTTTACAAGGATAATGGCATTGTAATATCTCAGTCGGTCAATTTTCCTACGGTTTATGCAAAACAAAAATTATTGCATAGCGAGACCTATAAAAGCAGTTTGTTGAATATTGCAGTAAAAGAAGTAGATCTCAAAAAGCAAGTAAGTGAAGCATTTTTTATGTTGATATATTTGGATCAAAAGAAAAAAATTCTTCTCAAAGTTGATAGTGTTTATTATTCGTTTTTAGAAAAGGCTAAATTGCGTTTTGATAAAGGTGAATCAAATATTCTGGAAAAGACCAGCGCAGAGACTCAACGTGGCCAAATAGCTATTCAGCTGAATCAACTGAAAAATGATGTGGAGTTCTTACAGCTTCAATTTCAATTATTGTTGAATACTAAAACAATTTTTATCCCACAAGCTCAAGACCCAAAAATGAATTTGTTCGCATTAGTTGATACTACAGCTCTCAATTATCATCCAACTATTCTAGCTTTGAAACAGCAAAATGAAATTTCAACAGTCAAAACACAATTGGAGAAATCAAAACTTTTACCAAATCTAAATCTGAGTTACTTTAATATGAGTATGAATGGTAGTGGAGCAGATAATGTGATGTATGATGCTTCAACAAGATTCAATTCAATTCAATTGGGGGTAGGTGTGCCATTATTTTACGGTGCTCAACGAGCAAGAATTAAATCAAGTAAAACACTGGAATTGATTAGCGAAAACAATTATCAAATCGGTGTGCAATCAATTAAAGTTGAATTTCAATCGGTGTTCAAACAGTATCAAACTCAACTTCAAACGGTTAAATACTTTGAGGATGTTGCAATGAAAAATGCTAGTACTATCGAGAAAACCGCCAACCAACAGTATGCAAATGGTGAAATCAATTTTTTAGATTGGACCTATCTTATTAATAACTCGGTTGCAATTCAAAGCAATTATGTCGATGCAGTCAAAGTTTTGAATCAAACTATTATTCAACTCAATTACTTAACATCAAAATAAATTAAAATGAAACGAGCATGACAAAATTTTATCTACTTTGACCCACTAGGGCATGATTAAATTTTGTCATGAGAGTTCCATCAGACAACTAAAATTAAATTATAAACAGATGAAAAAATATTTTATACTAGCATGTGTGTTAATTTCACTCAATGCTTGTTTTAGAAACAAAGTAGATAATAATTCAGAAGAAAACACAACTGAAGATGTCGAAGAAATTGTAAATTCTAATGAAAGTGACTCAACTCTTGATACAGAAGGAACCAAACAGGCATCTGCTTTATCGGTGTTGAAATTGAATGGTAAAATTGTAGTTCCACCACACAATAAAGTTTCTATTAGTGTGCCACTTGGTGGTTATCTTATATCAACAAAATTATTAGAGGGTATGAGTATTAAGAAGGGCGATATAATTGCAGTGATGGAAGACCAAAAGTACATTCAAATACAACAGGATTATCTTACTGCCAAAGCCCTTTTTGGATCCTTGGAAAAAGAATATTTTCGTCAGAAAGAACTCAACGAAAGCAAAGCTACTAGTGACAAGGTTTATGAAAATGCTCATGCACAATATCTTTCTCAAAAAGTGTTGATTAAATCCCTGTCTGAACAGTTAAAGCTCATCAGTATAAATCCTGATAATCTAAACGAAAATACAATTTCGCGTAAAATAAATATCTATTCGCCTATTGATGGTTTTGTTTCAGACATTCGAATGAATATTGGTAAGTATGTAAATCCTACCGATATTCTTTTTGAATTGGTTAATCCTGTAGATGTTCAATTAGCTCTAACCGTTTTTGAAAAGGATTTAGGCAAACTGTCAATTGGTCAGAAAGTGATTGCGTATTCTAATAACATTGCAAATAAGAAGTATAATGGTGAAATTATTCTTATTGGCAAAGATATCTCGTCCGATAGAACTGCTATTGTTTTATGTCGTTTTTATAGTTTCGATAAATCTTTAATACCAGGAATGTATATGAATGCCGAAGTTGAGCTAGCTCATCAATAGTACTTGCTTTTTTTAGGTTTTAGGTTTACAGTGTTTTTTTATGAAAAGGAGAATGTAGTTCTAAAAAATAGACTATTTTCAAGGTAGTACCTGATTTGCAAATAACAAACTTAGTAGTTGTTTGTAAATCAGGTAAATTTTTATAAGAATTCATCCTAAATAATACATTTTCTAATACATAAGCACTTTCTATTTCTTTCTCAAGTTTTTTTCATAACTTCAAATCATTAATTTGGGTATAATTTGTGCCATTGGTATTGGAGCGGGGTTTTATCTCGTAGATTCATTTAGAGCGATTTTTCAAAGTCTCTATTGGTTTATCTTTTAAATGTGTGTTATATATACCTAATTTGAATCAAGATTAACACATTAATACTTTGTATCAATGTGTTAAATGTTATACAACATTTAATTTAAAGGTAATTAGTGTAATATTTACACTAAATTGCACGTTAATTTAATCCTTTAATCTTTCTGTTTTTAAAAATATGAAATTCAATCTCTTAAAAGTATTTTTAATGCTCAGTATTGCCTCTATGGCATCAAATTATTTCGTAAGTCCATCGGGTACAGTTCCAGCCGGTTTACAAGTTTCATCAGTTTTTACTTCACTCTCGCAATTGTATCGTAGTTTCTCACCCGGAGATACCATCTTTTTTGAAGAAGGTAAAACCTTTTTAGGTCAACTGGCATTAGGACGTGAAGCCAGTGGAACGAAGGAAAAACCGGTTGTTTTTTGTACTTACGGAAATACTCCAGCTGTAATTAGCGCTGGTAGCTCAAGTGGTATAAAAACTTATAATACTGGAGGTCTGGTGTTTGATAATTTTGAAGTGAAGGGTACGATTACTACCAATCAGAAACAGATGGGACTTGATTTTTATACTGATCAATATGATGCAAAAGTGGCACCGATTAAATTCTCAAGGCTTAATGTTCATGATTTTTATAGAGTAGCACAATTTGGTAATTGGGATTACAATTTTAACGGGTATGAAAACATCGTAGTAGTTGATTCAAAATTTCATCATGCCAAAGCAGGTTTTTCAACCTATGATGCTGATGGTGGTGGTGGCCAATATGCACATGATAGCATTTATATGTCTAATTGCGAAATCTATGAGATTCATAATACGGATAAAAGTGGCTCAGGCGCTGTTCTTTCTGGTTTATCCAAAGGACTTGTTGAATACTGTTATGTTCACGATTGTTCGGGAAGTGGTGGTCTGTGTATGTGGACATACGCATGTTCCAATGTGGTGGTACAGTATTGTATTTTCTCAAATTATCGTTCTGGAGGAAAAGATGGTGGTGGATTTGACATTGATGGAGGCTCGGTGAATTGTATAGTTCAAAATTGCTATTCGTATAACAATGACGGTATGGGTGCTATGGTGTGTGATTATGATACTCCTAATCCAACTACAGGTAATATAATTCGGTATTGCATCTCTGAAAATGATTGTAGACGAAATTCAGTTGAAAGTGCTTTTGGATTTGTCAATTGGGGTACTGGTATTTCGAATAGTTATATTTATAACAACACCGTATTTTTACAACAAAAAACAGGCTCTTCAATTAACAGAAGTGGACTTGGCTACCAACGATTAAACGGATATGCTAAAGGTCCTGTTAGTAATTGTAAGATTTTCAATAATTTGGTTTATTTAAAAGGCGAAAATCTGCTTTATGTGGATAATAATCTTTCGGGAACTGGTAGTGTCGAATATTGGGGAAACTGCTATTATTCTGAAAGTCCGGCAAAATATCGTGATGGTTCGAATACGTATTTAACTCTCGATGAATGGAGAGCGGGAAAAGAAGGACAAGAAAAAACTGTTGATGGATTGACTGGGATGGAGGTAAATCCAATGCTCTATAATCCAGGTGCAGGTGATACCTTAAAACTGTCATCTCAATTGAATCTAATGACTGCTTATGTTTTAAAATCCAACTCTCCTTGTATAGATAAAGGTATAGATCCAGTAAAGTATTATGGACTGAAAGCATATTCTGTGGATTTTTTAGGCAACGCTAACTCTAAATCTGGCACTTATAGCATCGGTGCATGCATGTTTAGAGAGGGATTGAGCATAGATGAGAAGAAAAATAATGCTAATTCAATTAGCGTTTATCCCAATCCTTGTAATGGTGTTTTCTATCTTGATTATGCAGGTGTAACGGAAAATACTTATGTGATTATTTATGATATGTCAGGTCATCAATTGAAACGCATACCATTTACCGATGCATCTTCCGCTATAGATATCAAAGACTTGTCAAAAGGAATTTTTATTATTTGCATCGAAAGTCAAGGTTTATTGGTCGCAAAATCTAGAGTGTTGAGTTATTGATTTTGTATATTGCTTAGATGATTGTTAGGTCTTGTTTATGAGTGTATTACATGTTGTATATATTTTGAAACAAAAAATGAGTTGGCTTCTGTAGTCAACTCATTTTTTCTACTCTTCTATTGATTCATTTTGGGTAATAGGGATATATCTACATCTTCAATATTAACCCAAAGATATAATGTTGAATACTTCTGCTTTGTGCTTTAAAACAGACACTTGTGATTGTAAAACTCTTTTGACAATTGTTTTATTTTTAGATTTTTTGAAGTACTTTTGTGTATCTTTTTAAATAAATGATCATGACCTTCAATTTCAACCTAACTAAAACCCCTACCGAGTGTGTAAACAAAGATGATATTCGGGAACAAATAGACTTGATCGATCAACAGATTATACGTCTATTTGCACAAAGATTTCAATACGTAAAAGAAATAGTAAAGTTTAAAAAAGATGCTGAAAGTGTTGTAGCTCAGGATCGTAAGAACCATGTGATACAACAACGAGGTGAATGGGCCGAAGCCAATGGATTGGATAATGAAACTTTTCAGCAGATATATCGTTTATTAGTAGATCATAATATCTCTAAAGAAATGGAAATTCTGAACTGTAAGCAGCTAAAACCCTAATCCTTGAAGGGGAATTTATTGAAGTGTCATGCTGAATGGGTATGTAAAACGAGTTAACATTTTAAGCTGATTAACCAAATAGCCCAATGAGTCCGATAAACTCAATGAACCATTTTGAACAGATCAACCAATCAACCAAATAAACCAATAAAAAGAATATAAAATGTATATAAAAGAGCTTAAAGTGATGGATTGCACCATTCGTGACGGTGGTTTGATGAATAAATGGCAATTCAGTGATGAGTTTGTTAAGGGAGTGTATGATGCTTGTGTCGAAGCAGGTGTTGATTATATGGAAATAGGATATTTAAGTAGCGAAAAAGCTTTTGATAGAAATGAAATGGGTCCTTGGAAGTTTTGTCATCAATCAGATTTGGAACGCATTGTAGGCAAAAACGAAACTTCTCTTAAGCTTTCAGCTATGGCAGATATTGGTAGAATAGAACTGAACGATATACCTATGGCTTCTGAAAGTGTCTTGGATATGATACGAGTAGCTTGCTATGTACATCAAGTAGATAAAGCTATTGCTTTGGCTCACCACTGTATGGACAAGGGATATGAAACTTGTATTAATCTAATGGCTGTTAGCACAGTTGGAGAATATGAGTTGGATGAAGCACTCAAAGATATCGCAGCTTCACGCGTAAAAGTATTTTATGCAGTGGATAGTTATGGTAGTATGTTTAATGATACGGTTCAGCATTTGGTACGTAAATATACCAAAGCATTGCCAGGAAAAGAAATAGGAATTCATGCGCATAATAATTTGCAATTGGCCATGTCCAATACTATTACAGCTTTACAAGAAGGTTGTACCATGCTCGACTCCACTTTAATGGGTCTTGGAAGAGGTGCCGGAAATTGTCCTATTGAAATTCTTATCGCTTTTTTGAAAAATCCAAAATACCGTTTATTGCCACTTCTTAAAGTGATACAAGAGCATGTACACCCATTACAAGATACTATAGATTGGGGTTATCATATTCCTTATATGGTGTCAGGAGCATTGAATGCACATCCTCGTAAAAGTCTGGAATGGATGGATTCTGATAAAAAAAATGACTTCGTTGCTTTTATGAAAGCTATGCATGATAATGAAATTTTAGAGTAGCAGTTTGTATTTTAGCTAATAAATATAGAGCGACCAACTATCTGATGATAGTTGGTCGCTTTGGTTTTGAATTTCACTCATTTTATAGATAGGATAAATCAAGCAAGTTGATTGGTGTAAATTTTAGATAACAACAGTATTTTGTCATTTTTTTTTCCTATATTTGTATGTTTTTATTCAAAAATTTGCATTGAAATTTGAGTATTTTTTGATAAAAATCATAACACTTTTAAAGAAACAATTTCATTCTATTGAAGATGAGCGAAGAAATAAAAGCAAAAAGTGCCACAAGTGCTAATTACGGCGCTAATAGCATTCAAGTGCTTGAAGGATTGGAGGCTGTTCGTAAGCGACCTGCAATGTATATCGGAGATATTGGTATAAAGGGATTGCATCACTTAGTATACGAAGTGGTAGATAATTCTATTGATGAGGCACTTGCAGGGCACTGTGATACAGTGCATGTAACCATAAATGAAAATAATTCAATCACTGTTGTCGATAATGGTAGAGGTATTCCTGTAGATATACACGAAAAAGAAGGTCGTTCAGCATTGGAAGTTGTAATGACTGTTTTACATGCAGGTGGAAAATTTGATAAAGATAGTTATAAGGTCTCTGGAGGTCTTCATGGTGTGGGCGTTTCGTGCGTAAATGCATTATCTACCCATTTGCATGTAGAAGTGTCCAGAGATGGAAAGCTTTATATGCAGGATTATGAATGCGGTGTGCCTACTTCTCCCGTTAAGGAAATAGGAACATCTACTTCAACCGGAACAGCTGTTACTTTTCTGCCCGATACAAGTATTTTTGTCGAGTCAGTCTATAAATATGATGTGCTTGCAAGTCGTTTGCGTGAATTGGCTTTCTTAAATGCAGGTATTACATTGACTTTAACTGATAAACGTCATAAAGATGAAGAGACGGATCAATACCGCTCTGAAGTGTTTCATTCAAATGAAGGCTTAAAAGAATTTGTTGAATATATTGATGAGGCTCGCGAAAAATTAATTGAAAATGTCATACATATCTCAACAGAGAAGAACGGTATCCCTGTGGAAATAGCCATGACATACAATACGTCATACAATGAAAATATTCACTCTTATGTGAATAATATCAATACCATCGAAGGTGGAACACACTTAGCAGGTTTCAGACGTGGTTTGACTCGTACACTCAAGAAATATGCCGAAGATAGCAAAATGCTTGAGAAATTAAAAATTGAAATCAGTGGTGATGATTTCCGTGAAGGACTAACTGCTGTTATTTCAATCAAGGTTCAAGAACCTCAATTTGAAGGTCAAACAAAAACCAAGCTGGGTAATAACGAAGTAATGGGTTCTGTAGATATGGCTATTGGTGAAGCATTAGGTAATTATTTGGAAGAAAATCCTAAAGCAGCAAAATCTATAGTTGAAAAAGTAATTTTAGCTGCCACAGCTCGTCATGCAGCTCGAAAGGCTCGTGAAATGGTACAGCGAAAATCTCCTCTTTCTGGAGGTGGATTGCCTGGTAAACTAGCCGATTGTGCTGATAAAGATCCTGAAAGATGTGAACTTTTTCTTGTCGAAGGAGATTCGGCAGGTGGTACCGCCAAACAAGGAAGAAGCCGTCAATTTCAAGCCATTCTTCCACTACGAGGAAAAATTCTAAATGTGGAAAAAGCCATGCAACACAAAGTGTTGGAAAGCGAAGAAATACGAAATATTTATACAGCATTAGGTGTTACAATTGGTACAGAGGAAGATAGCAAGGCTTTGAATATTAAAAAACTACGTTATCATAAAATTATAATCATGACCGATGCCGATGTTGATGGTAGTCACATAGCAACTTTGATTATGACGTTTTTCTTCCGCCATATGAAAGAACTTATTGAACAAGGCTATCTCTATATTGCTACGCCTCCTTTATACTTATGTAAAAAAGGAAAAACGGAAGAATACTGTTGGAATGATCTTCAACGTCAAGCATTTATCGAAAAATATGGTGGTGGTGTTGAGGGAGCGGTTCACACCCAACGATATAAAGGTCTGGGTGAAATGAATGAGACTCAATTGTGGGACACAACCATGAATCCCGATAATAGAACCTTGCGTCAAATTACAATAGAAAATGCAGCAATGGCTGATCACGTATTCTCAATGTTGATGGGCGATGATGTGGCACCTCGTCGTCAGTTTATCGAGCAAAATGCAACATATGCAAAAATTGATGCTTGATGTATAGTTCTTTGTCTATTGCCTTTAAAAGGGTGCTGTCTTTTAGATTTTTTGTAATATCGAACAACTCATAAGAGCTGTAATGCTTGTTAACTAGGATATATCTTAAAACTATTTACCATGAATTTGTTTTGGAAAAAATTATTTGGAGGCTTTGTCTCAACCGAAAAATACGAACAAGGTGAAGAAGAATTGTTGCAATCCATGATGCGATTCGATAAAGTTGCAGAATCACCAGAGTTGAAGGAGTATCAAGAGCTTTTTCACGTTGTGAAGTCTGCCTCGTTCCAGGACAATAGACATATCCTAAAAAATAGAAAGTATAAAGATACCGAAGAATATTCGATACTAAAGAAGTATAATAAACTCCATAATTCATCGGATATTCAGTTGTATTTTCAAGTGTTAAATTCAGATATCTTAGCGGAATACCTCGAGTTTGAAAAAACTCCTGAATACGAACAATTGGGCGATAAGAAGAAAGTTGCTCAATCAGCCGAACTTACAAAATTCAAAAAATTTGAGCATTCAGAAATGTATAAAACCTATAGACGTTTTTACGGTTCTTATGCTTTGAAGGAATATGAACAACTCAAGGAAAAAGTTGCCGATCCAGAATTTATTAAATCAAATGAGTTTTGGTCTAACCCCCAAAGATGGCATACCACAGCTGAATATCAGACCGAAATGAGGTATTATGAATTAGGAGATTTGGATGATGTCAAGTTTTATACTAACGAAAAACCTGCTCGTTTTGAAAAACTTAGATTACTGACAAAAACTTTTGATGATCAATTCTATTGGTCAGATCTGCAAGAATCCAAATGGAGATGTGGATACTATTACTCCAATGAAAAGCTCAAGTCCAATCATTCTTTTGCAAATGAAATGCAAGCCAATAACCATGGTAAGAATGTTGTAACTCAAGGTGGAGTGATAAAAATTGAAACAAAATCTGAACAAGTTAGCGATATAGCTTGGCATAATTTACAAGGCTTTATTAACAGGCAGTTTTCCTATACTTCAGATGTGATTCAGACTGCAAATAATTTCAATCAAAAATACGGCCTGTTTACTGCCAAAATAAAATGCTATGGTTCTATCAATCATTCGGTATGGCTAGGTACTGGAGAGAAACAGCCCCGTATCAGCTTGTTTCATTACGATGGAAAGTCTATTAAAGTAGGTGCTGTAACATCAACTAAAACTGCAATGGAAAAGGTAAGCGGTATTTCACCTGCTGAATACTATATCTATACCTTAATGTGGACAGAAAATGAGTTGGTGTGGAAAATAAACAATGTCGAAGTGTATCGTACACCCAATAATTTCTCTAATCAAGAAATGTATCTTGGATTGAATTCATTTATATCAGAAAGTCAGAAGGCTAGTACAGGTAGTTTAGAGCTTCAATGGGTAAAGGTATATTCATCTAATTAGCTAAACTACGATGCTTCGATCTGAAAAGATAAATGTTTGTAACCAGTTTGAAATAGGTGGTAATCAACGATTTGTATTGATAGCAGGCCCCTGTGCTATAGAGTCGGAAGAGATGACAATGCTCGTGGCTCGACATCTTAAAGAGATATGCCAAGAATTAAATATCCATTTAATTTTTAAATCCTCATTTGACAAAGCTAATCGCTCTTCGGTAAACTCACCTCGTGGTGTAGGTATGGAGCGAGGCTTGCAAATACTTCAGAGGGTTAAATCAGAATTAAATCTACCCATAGTAACTGATGTTCATGAATCATGGCAATGTGCTCCAGTGGCTCAAGTTGCTGATATGTTACAAATTCCGGCTTTTCTGTCGCGACAAACGGACCTTCTTGTCGCTGCTGCCAATACTGGAAAGATAGTAAATGTAAAAAAAGGACAGTTTATGGCACCATGGGATATGAAAAATGTGGTGACAAAACTCCAAGAATCGGGTAATAATAATATACTACTTTGTGAACGTGGATCTTGTTTTGGATACAACAATTTAGTTGTAGATATGACAGGATTGGTAGAAATGCGACAATGGGGATGCCCTGTAGTATTTGATGCTACTCACGCAGTACAAAAACCTGGAGGTCAAGGTACTTCTACTGGTGGCAACAGGGAAATGGTTCCCTACTTGATGCGAGCTGCTCTTGCTGTAGGAGTCGATGCTGTGTTTGCAGAAGTGCATCCCGATCCAGATAATGCATTTTCTGACGGTCCTAATCAGATACATCTTTCTAATATAAAGTCCATTCTTGAGCAAGCCATTGCAATCGACGATATTACCAAGGGGTTTGAATTAAAAAATAATCCTTCTCCAGTTTTCTCTAACAATGTTAGACAGCCTCAAAATTTAAAACCAAAAGTGAAACTCTTTCTCACTGATGTAGACGGTGTGTTGACTGATGCAGGAATGTATTATTCCGAAAAAGGTGATGAATTGAAAAAATTTAATACTCATGATGGTATGGGTTTGCAGTTAATCCGTAATATGGGTATAAAGACAGGTATAATTACATCTGAAAATACACAAATGGTAGAGAGAAGGTTTAATAAACTAAAATTGGATTATCTTTACCAAGGTAAACGAGAAGGTGGTAAACTGGCTGCTGCTATTGAAATTTGTCAAAAAGAAGGTATAAGTATCAGTGAAGTAGCATATATAGGTGATGATGTCAACTGTTTGGATTTGCTTTCTGAAGTAGGATGGGCGGCTTGCCCTGCAAGTGCAGTGAAGTCCATTAAACAAATACCGGGCATTACTCATCTATCAAAAAATGGTGGTGAAGGATGTGTTCGTGAGTTTATAGAGTTGATAATGAATACTACTGAATCTCCAATCAACAAATGATTTCATGTTTTTTGTAACTCATCTAATATTCACTCCATGGATTTTGTAGTTAGAACAAAAGAGGTATTTCATTCCCAAATTTATGAATTGCAAAAGCTTTCTGAACGAATAGGTGAGGAGATGAATCGAGTGGTTGATTTAATCTATACTTCCAAGGGTAAAGTGGTGATTATGGGTATAGGAAAAACAGGTATAATAGGGCATAAAATATCTTCTTCTCTAGCTTCAACAGGAACACCCTCTATTTTTATCAATGCCGCTGAAGCCATGCACGGGGATTTAGGTATGGTAAGCAACCAAGATGTTGTTTTGTTGATATCAAATAGTGGTGCCTCTGATGAAATTATTAATGTACTTGCTCCCCTTAAAAAACTAGGATGCCCCATTGTTGCTATGACTGGTAACCCACACTCTCCCTTAGCTATTGAATCAGATTATGTCTTGGATGTGGGTGTTGAGACGGAGGCTTGTCCCTTTGGTTTGGCACCTACCACTTCTACTACTGCTACATTGGTGATGGGTGATGCTTTAATGATATGTTTGATGGAACGTAGGGGATTTAAGGCTGAAAATTATGCTTTATATCACCCTGGTGGTGCACTGGGACGTAGATTAGTAGCTAGAGTGAAGGACGAAATGACCGTAGATATTCCTAAAGTGTTTCTTGATACAATTTTTAAAGATGTGATATTTGAAGTTAGTAGCAAACGATTGGGAATGACACTGGTTTATGATCATAATGATAATGCCGTAGGTATTATAACCGATGGTGATATTAGACGGGCAATACAAAAATATGATGATATTAAAACGCTTGTAGCTGCTGATTTTATGACTAATGGTTTCAAAAAAATCGGGACAGATGATTTGCTTTCTGATGCTTTAGAGCTAATGGATGTCAACAAAATTACATCGCTTACTGTTGTTGATACAGTGAATCCTCAGAACGTAATTGGAATTTTATCAATACACAGCATTATTGACTTTCGTAAGAAAGCTTGATAGCATTTTGTATTTTAATTGCGGTTTTTATTTATCATTCATAAAGATTTAATTTGAAATTTAAAAAAATATATGTTGAAATTTTAAATAGCTGCAATTATCAATGCAGCTATTGTTATAAGTCGTCAAGAGCTCCACGTGTGATGACAACTAGTGAATTTCAACTTGTGGTTGATAAAATCCGTCCTTATACAGATTACATCTATTTGCATGTGTTGGGTGAGCCACTTACACATCCACAATTTGCTGAGATTTTACAAATCGCAAAGGAAGCCAATTTATTCGTCAACATCACTACTAATGGAAGTAAATTGAAGTTCCATCAAAATGCATTGATTACTAATAGTGTAAGGCAGATTAATATTTCGCTTCATGATGCAGAAGAAAATGTTCCGAAATCTAGTTGGAGAAATTACTTGGATCAAATGATTGATTTCTCAATATTTGCATCTGAGTCTATATATGTATCATTGAGATTGTGGAATACTACCAATACTAAAAGTAGGGAATTCATTGAAATAGCTACTGATACAATATACAATCGTTTTCAAATTAGAATAGACGAATTGTTTATTAAAAGGAAAAGCAATGGTGTGAAATTGTCAGATAGAATATTTTTTCATAGTTCTCCTCGATTTGAATGGCCTGATACTGAGTCCGAATCAAAATATACTTATAAAACATGTTATGCTCTAAGGGATCATATAGCCGTCTTATCTGATGGTAGTGTGGTGCCTTGTTGTTTGGATGCTGATGCTAATCTGAAATTAGGAAATTTGTATAGTGAGGATTTAAATCAAATATTATCCAATCCAAGGGGTTTGAGAATGAAGGAAGGTTTTGAACGGCATCAAATAGTTGAAAAATTCTGTTCTACTTGTGGTTTTATTTTAAATCAGTAGACTCAATTTCAACATCCATTAGTTCGCGAATATGTATATTTAAAGACTTACTTATTTTAAATAATGATTTCAATGTAAGATTTGTTCGTCCTGATTCAATTCTACACAAATTCGATTTTTCAATATTGCACCACGCTGCCAAATCTTGTTGGCTTATTCCCTGCTTCTCACGAACGAATCTGATTTTTCTTCCTATTAGTATGTACAGTTGCTCTTCATTTATCATTTTTCATGCCCTCATCAAAATTCAATTACAAAGTTTTCGTTTTATATTTGTGTTTCGGTTGATGTAAATGATAATATTTTATTGTATGTGAATTTTATAGTTAAATAACATCTTATATGTGTGCAAAATTAGCAAAAATGTGTTTAAGTCAATATAAAGTGTGTGTGTTTTAAATTTGCATTATGTTAAAATATGAAGATATTACAAAACTGAAAAAAAACCTCAAAGATGTGATTACTAATTTGATAGTAATTACATATTGTCCAAAATAAAGAATGTGTAAAGCAAATTTAGAGTGGGGTTTATCCTTATGGAATCATTCGTGTGTTTTTTCAAAACATCTAATGAATAATTCGGGTTTAATAGAAGTTAAGTCCATCCAAAAGCTTGATGTAAATTTCTATAGCATCTTCAATTTCTGAAAGCAGGATG
>Ga0233425_10000270_pt1 | contig 137905 bp, 105 predicted proteins | sample Watercolumn_Towu_2_FD_181712 | JGI IMG/M metagenome (GOLD analysis project Ga0233425, IMG submission 181712) | Freshwater microbial communities from Lake Towuti, South Sulawesi, Indonesia - Watercolumn_Towuti2014_140_MG | ecosystem: Environmental > Aquatic > Freshwater > Lake | place...
ACAAGAACCTCCTCATGGACTTCTACCTGGTTCCGGCGCTCGCCGCCGACGTCACCGTATCCGGCACCGTGAAGGTGGGCTTCTGGGGCAACTACTCCGGCTCCAACAACAACTTCCAGACCCAGATAATATTCTACGAGCGCAACAGCGCCGGGACCGAGAACTGGACCTCGACCACCTATACGGCCAACTACAACCCGGCCTCTGCGCCGCAGTACTACTCCTTCGACTGCGCCGGCTTCCAGCACACCTTCGCCGCCGGCTCCTCCATCCGCCTGAGCCTCCAGGTGTCGGGCGGCAACGGCATCTACAAGGCGGTCTACATCGACACCGGCACCAACAACAGCCGGGTCGTGCTCCCGTGCCTGGAATCCCTGGAGGTCCCCTCGGTCGGCACGCTCGACCACCTCCGCAACCCGCAGGTCGGCTTCCAGGTCAATGCCGCGAACACGACGGTCATCGTGCAGGCGACGGTCACCGACCCGTTCGGCGGCTACGATGTCCGCTGGGCCAATGTCACCATAGTGGGCCCGTCGGGCCTGACCGTGCTGGACAACGCCACCCTGGACAAGGTCGGGGGCACCCCGGTCTCGTTCCGCAACACCTACGAGAGGGGGTGGAACTACTCGGGCGCGGCGCCCGGCCGCTACAACATAACGGTCTGGGCGGTGGACAACAACGGCTACTATCACTGCTTCTATTTCATGAACTACAACTACGGCTCGTACCTTGCCACGAACACCAGCTTCTTCTTCATCGGGACGCCCCGGTTCGTGAACGTCAAGGTCCTGGATTCGACCGGCGTCGCCCTGGACCGCGCCGAGGTCCAGGCCACCGTGCTGGACGCCGTGCTGGACCGCGCCTTCTCCAGCCCGCTGGGGATCGCCAACCTGTCGATGCAGCCTGGGCCTTACCGGTTCAAGGTCTTCTGGAGCGGCGTGATGGTCGCGAGCGAGCCCGTAAACGTGACCAACAACCGGACTGAGGACGACCCGGTGGTCATCACCTGCTGGGTCTATTACCCGCATTTCAGGGCCATCGACGGCCGGGGGATCCCGCTCGCCGGCGCCGCCGTCTACATGCACTATCCCAACGGGACGGCATCCATAATGCCTTTCCGGACGGACGCGGACGGCCTCTTCGGCCTGGCGCAGGTGCCCATCGGCCCGTACGAGGTCAGCGTGGTCTGGGGCAGCCGGGAGGTCAACCGGACGGTCATAATGGTCGCCGGGAACGGGACCTACGACATCTCCTGCGCGGTGTATTACCTCAAGGTCCGGGCGGTCGACCCGCACGGCAACCCGCTGCTGAACGCCCAGATAGTCGTCGTTGACAACACCACCGGCATCGTGGCCGACTCGAAGCTCAGCGATTCCGACGGCTCGGCAGAGTTCAGGCTGGCGCGGCATCTCTACGACCTGGCGGTCTACTGGTACGACGCGCTGGTGTACCAGGGCTACAACGAGCCCCTCCTGGCCGGGGACCGCTCCATAGAGCTGACTTGCTGGATATACTACCTCACGATCCGTTCGGTCGACTCCGCCGGCCTCCCCCTGGGGAGCGCCCTGACGACGGTAACGGTCGCCGAGAACGCCAAGGTCATGGATTCCAGGCTCAGCCGGTCCAACGGCGAGGTCCAGGTAAGGTTGCCCGGCGGCTCCTACAACATCACCGTATCCTGGCAGGATATCCAGGTCTTCTCGGCCGGGGGAATAGCCGTGACGGAGGATGCAGTCTACGTGGCGACCTGCAGCGTCCATTATCTTACGGTATCCTCGGTGGATGCGCGGGGCGTGCCTCTCGAGTATGCCCAGGTCCAGGTGGTGTCGGTGCTCACGGGCAAGCTCCTCGACGCCCAGACCGCGGACGCCGGCGGCAACCTCACGTGCCGGCTCCCGGCGACGGAGCTTGCGCTCGCAGCCCGCTGGCAGGACGTCGTGGTCAACCTCACGCCCTCGTACACGCTGGAGGGCACCGGGGTGCTTGTCCTGAACTGCACGGTCTACTACCTCACCGTCGAGACGGTTGACAGCCGCGGCGCCCCGGTCTCCGCGGCCCAGGTCAAGCTATCCTTCCCGGGCGGCGGTCGCCTCCTGGACGTCCAGTCCACGAACGAGTCGGGCCGGGCGGTCTCACGGCTTCCGCGCTGCGAGCTGGCGCTCGTGGCGTACTGGCAGGATGTCCTGGTCAACACCACGCCCTCCTATTTCCTCGAAGACGACGGCACCGGCGGGGCCCTGCTGACGCTGGAGTGCTGGGTATACTACCTGGACGTCACCATCACCGATTCCCAGGACAAGGCCGTGTCCAACGCCCAGGTGGCCTTCGTGCGCACCTCCTCGGGAAAGACGATGAGCACCCTCATCACCGGGAGCCGCGGCAACACGACGTTCCGCCTGCCCGCCGAAAGCTACACGATCACGGCCGTCTGGGAGGACCAGCTGGTGTCGCCCGAGACGCATTTCTCGCTGGCCCGGGACGGCAGCCTGACCGTCAAGTGCCTGATATTCTACCTGACCGTCAAGCCTGTGGACTCCCGCGGCATGCTGCTCGAGAACGCAACGGTGGTGTTCCGCCAGGAGCTGACGGGGAACATTCTGGACACCATAGTCACCGGGGTGCAGGGCACCGTCACCGCCCGCCTCCCGGTCGGGCTCCACACACTCATCATAAGCTGGAAGGACGTCGAGGTCAACACCACCGCCGACTACAATCTGGCGGCGGAGGCCACCCTGACCATCTCCTGCCGCGTGTTCTACCTTGCGGTCAGACCGGTGGACGTGGACGGAATAGCGCTCGCCGATGCCGAGGTGCTCATCTACCCGCGCGGGCGGCCGGACCTCCCGAGCTCCCTGCGCACCAACGCCTCCGGCCTCGTCACCTTCCGCCTGCCGGCCCAGGACTACGACCTCAGGGCGGCCTGGAGGGCCGTCGAGGTCGGAGAGAGCAAAGGCTACGCGCTGTCGGCCGACCAGGAGCTGCGGCTTGTCTGCCGGGTCTACTACCTGACAGTGAAGGTGGTCGACCGGGACGGCAACGGCCTGGAAGGCGTGGCCATAACCGTCTTTACGGTGCGCAACGGACTGGTATACGATGTCGCCGACTCCGCCTTGACCAAGGCCAACGCCACTTGGGTCTTCCGGCTGCCCGCCGGCATGTACAAGGTCGACGCGCGGTACAAGACGACCTACCTGTTCACCCCCGTTGACATGGGGAAGGCCGCGGGTGTCCAGCTTCAGGAATCGACCCGGGTGAGGCTGGTATTCAGCGATTTCCCGGTGCCGGTGCACAAGACCAACGCCTTCCTCGTCGCCGTGCTCGTCATCCTGCTTGCGGCCGTGGCGGCGGCGACCGTATTCCACATCTACCGGAAGTTCGGCCGTAATGGGCTGGCCGTCCAGGACGAGGGGACCGGTGCACCGGCCGCGGCAAAGGCGGAATCCATCGACGAGGCCCCGGACAAGGAAGTTTTGGAGCCGGAGGAAGACCAGGAGGAGGAGGGCGGAGAGCCGGAACGGTACGGGGAGGAGGCCCCGAAGAAGAATGACGGGGTGCCCGGGCCGGAGGAGAAGGTCCCGGAGAAACCGGCCCCGCCCGCCAGGGAGCCGGAGAAGGAGCCCGCCCCGGAGCCCAAGGCCGCCGAAAGGGAGCCCGTAAGACCTGCCGGGCCGGATGAGAAGCCCGAGGCCCCCGGGCCCGAGAAGAAGCCGGAGCCCAGGGCCAGGCCGCCGGGCAAGAAGGACGATGTCGAGCTCATCGACGACATCCTGAAGGATCTGGACAAATAGTGACGGCTGGAATTCCGTGCGCCGTGAACCGTGAACCGTGAGCCGTGAACCGTGAGCCGGGAAACGCAAGCCGGGACGAACTCCGGGGCGCCGGGTGCCAGCTGCCATGAATCGTCCAGTTCACGGTTCACGGTTCCCGGCTCACGGTTCCCGGCTCACGGCTCACGGTTTCTCCGTCCTAAACCCTTTTATCCCACCTGACCATTCCTCGCCAATGGCTCCGGGCTCCACCTTGGCCGAGTACCTCAAGCTCGCCCGCTCGTTCAACCTCGCCCTGACGGCGGTGGCGCCGGTCCTGGGCGCCCTGGCGATGGGCGAGGGGGACCTCCTGCGGCTGGTACTGCTCTTCATCGTCGGCGCCGGGGCGCACATCTTCGGCTTTGTGCTAAACGACTACATCGACATGCGCATCGACAGCCTGTCCTCGGAGCTGCGCCAGCGGCCCCTCGTCAGCGGGACGGTCACCCCCAACAAGGCCCTCGGGTTCGCCCTAGGCGGGCTCGCGGTGATGCTGGGCGTGGGCTACCTCCTTGTGATGGGCCATCCCCGGGCCGTCGTGGTGCTGGGGTTTGCGGCGCTCCTGGCCACCATCTACAACATGATAAGCAAGCAGCTTGCCGGGATGGACATATTCGTCGCCTCGGCCGTGTTCTTCCTGTGCGTCTTCGGCGCCGTCTCGGCGGCCCCGGACAACGAGATACTCTATGTCTCGAGGCTGGGCTGGGTCGTGTGCACGCTGGGCGGGCTCCAGGTGCTCTTCATGAACATCGTCGCCGGGGGCCTCAAGGACATCGACCACGACTCCCGCGGGGGCGGCCGGACGCTGGCCGTGGCGCTGGGATGCAAGGTCACCGGCGGGGACGACCGGCTGGAGATACCGGGCCCGTTCCGCCACCTCGCCTACGCCATCCAGCTCGTTTTCCTGCTCTTCCTATTCGCCCCGTTTGTCCTGGGGCTGGTCTCCGCGCCGGTTCCGGAGCTGGCCGTCGTCCTGGCGGTCCTCCTGGCCCTTTCGGCGGCGATGCTCCTGGTATCTTCGCGCCTGCTCAACCTCCCCAGGTTCGTCCGGGGCGACATTCGCAAGCTGATCGGGACGCACTACATCCTGAACTACATCCTCGTCCCGATAATGCTCTTCACCGTCAACCCGTACATACTGGTCCTGTCAATCGTGCCGCCGCTGGGGTTCGTGCTGTCGAACGCGGTCCTGGCAGGGGATGCGTTGAAGCCCAAGACGATGTGATGGCTGGTCCGCTCTCCGGGGCGAAAACGGTCACCAGAACCGCTTGTCGAGGACTGCGAGCACATCCCCGAAATCCTCGTACCGGAAGCACCGGAGCCCCTCCCTGCGGCAATATTCGAGCAGGCCGTCGCGCGCAAAGAGGACGTCGGCCTCCTTCGCCGGGCAACGGTCCGATATGCCGTCGCCGATGTAGACCGTGGTGTATCCCTTCTTCCCAAGCTCCAGGAGCTGGGCCTTCTTGCACGTGCCGCAGCGGTCGCAACCTGCGTCGGAGAACGGGTGCTCCATCACGATGCCGCCCTTACCGAAAAGGGCGCGGTTGCACCGGTACTCCACCTCGATGCCCTTTTCCTTCAGGAAGGCGCCTATGTAGAAATCGAGCCCCTCGCTCACGATGACGAAGGGCGCCCCATGACGGCGCGCCGCCGCCAGGAGCTCCCGGAACCCGCCGCGCAATCGCACCTTCCGGACGGACCGCTCCATCTCTGACCGGGGGGCGCGCAGGAGCCCGAACTCCCGCTCCATGGTCTCGCGCAGGGTGATGCGGCCCGACAGCAGGTCCGAATCGGCCTTCCTCCATTCGCCGCCCGAGTACTCGTCCAGAAGGGCGATGGAGACCTCACCCACCGTCACGGTCCCGTCGAAATCGCAAAGTATCGCCAACCCGCCCGCCAGCCGCTCACCCCTTGCCGAAAAGCACCTTGCGCAGGCTGAAAGGGAGCGTCGTCAGAAGCCCCGCAGCGATCGCCAGTAGCGTTCCGGCGCCCGAGAGGCTCCAGAGCCCCGAGAGGTTCCGGCCGAACTCGGCCATCGCCCCCTGCCAGAGCGGCAGGCCCAATGAGAGCAGGAGCCCGGTCAGGCCGGTCCCGCCGCCCACGAAAACGAGGAGCTTCCCGAGAAACAGCCTCTGCGCCAGCAGGGAAACACCCCCGCCCAGGACGAGGAACCCGCCGAGCGCCGCCACGGCCGCCACGGCCAGGAAGAGCTGCCTCACGACCCCTTCGAACCCACCCGCGGCCGGCGCGGCCCACACGCCGAGCTGCTCCCACCACCCCGCGCCGGTAACGCCGCCCAGGAGGAAGCACGCCCCGGCCGCAAGCCCCAGGATGCCGGCCGCGCTGTTGCGCCGGAACGCCCTCTCCTCCCAGTCGACGACATGGGCCGGCTTGTCGCCGTAGATGTACGGCCCGAACGAGCCCTTGCCGTAGGCGACGCGCGTCGAAAGCCCCATCCGGCCGTACTGCGTGCGCCCGCCGGGCGCCGGGACGGGCTGCACTGTCGCGTCGGGGAAAACGGGCGCGGGCGGCGGCGGCACGGGCTCCGGCATTGCGACCCCCTCACTCGCCGATGTAGTCCTCTTTCGGCCGCGGCGGCTCGGGCAGCGTCGGCTCGGCGTGCTGGGGAGCCGGCGGGTGGTGCGGGCGTGTCTCATCCGGCTGGGGCGCATGGCCGTGCTCCCTGGGCTCGGCATTATGCCCGTGGGCCGGGTGGGGCTCCCTGAAGAAGTTGGCATCCACGAGCGTTACATCCTCGGGCGGCTCGATGTCGGAGACATAGCCGTACCAGTAGACCACCATCCCGGGCCCGAACAGCTTGACATAGGGCAAAAGCTGCTTTTTCAGGTTGCGCTTTATCTCGACAACGTCGCCGAAGTTGGCCTTCGATTCTATCCAGGCGGTCTTCTTCCCGGCCACCATCATGGGCTTCATGAAAAGGGCATCGGGCGTCTTCGTGTAGTCCTTGAGCTTCTTGAGGTCGTGCTCGGTCATGTACTTGACGCATCGCCGGTCCAGCCAGTCGAAGAGCCAGCGCTCGCCCCGGTGGCCCCGCTCCCGCTGGACCTCCTCGCCCCTCGGGGAATAGATGATGTCCTCCTCGACCGCGGCCTTCATCTCCCTGCGCAACCGTCCGTCCCGGATGTGGTCCGGGGCGCGAACGTCCTGCCAGAACTGCTTGCGGGGCATGCCCTTGTGCAGGAAAAGGAGGTATCCGAGAAGCACCGGCGGGAAGCTGTGCCTCCGGGCCAGTTCCACGAGGGACGTACCCTTGTCGTAGAGCGAGGCGATGCGCCCTATCTGGTTCTTGACGACATAGAAGCGCGACGTGGCGTCGCGCGTGATGCGCTGGGTATAGATTATTAGGGCCAGCTCACGCTCTATCCCGTATTTCTTCGCCACCTTGTCGATGTCCCCGGGGTGGTTGAGCTCGTGGGCCAGTCTCCGGTACTGCTCCTGGTTCATCCGTTCCCGCCTTCTTGCCGACCCTCAAGAGGCTCACCGGGTTAATAATCCATTCGCCCTGCGGAACGGGTAGTGCGGGCAATGAGGGAAGGACGGGCAGTCGATGCAATTGGAATAACGGGCAATACGGGAGGGACGGGCAATCGATGCAATTGGCGAAACGGGCAATGCGGGACGGAAACGCCCGTCGTGCCCGTATTGCCCGCATTGCCCCGTCGCCCCGTATTGCCCGTTATTGCCCGTCCGGTCCCGCATCGCCCCGCCCGCTCTTCGAGCGCCGGCGCAGCAGGAGGACCAGGGCGGCCATCATCGCCATCGGCAGGAGCACGTCCCGGAACTCGGGGGCGTGGAGGGGCTGGATGTCGCGCCCGGAAACGGGCGTCTCCGCGGCCGCCCCGGGCGCCCCTTCCTCTCCGGAGGCCCGCCCGCCCCGGCCGGCGGAGAGGTCGAGCGCCACCCGCTGGCCGGCGTCCCGGTCCGACCTCCAGTTGGTCGTGTAGTAGAAGAGGCTCACGTTGCCCGACGGCGACCCGAGCCTGTCCAGGGCCAGGCGGCACTCCAGACGCGTGGCGTCCGTGGCGGCCTCGGCGTCGCCGAGCGCCGTCCAGGACCAGGCCGCCCGGTCGCCGCCGGTGAACCGGTGCAGCGTCCGGGTGCTCATCCGGCCATACTGGCCGGTGAAGTTGGCCATGTATTCCGCCCCGACAGGCAGGCCCCCGCCCGCGTATCCGGTGGAGCCGTCGTTGTCGGCGTCCACGAAAACGAACGCGGAGTCCTCGCCCACGAGCACCGGCAGCACAACGGGGCCGACGCCCCCGCCCGGCTGGTTGACCGGGGGCCTGAGCTTCCGCTCGGGAATCCCCAGGCCGCCCATCATCCGCCCGTCCACCCGGAGGCAGGCAAAGAGCGAGCCGTCCTCCGAGGCGGTCTGGAAGCCCACCACGTCGATGTTGGGGTCGGCGGTGTCGCCCCGCGGGTCGGGGTGCTCCGTGCGGCCCTCCCAGTCCCGGAACGCGCCGTCGATGACCAGCCTGGCGGCGGGCGCCCCGATGTAGGTGAGGGGTGCGGCTCCCGCCTCGACCGTGACGGCCCGGGTCCCGGCGGAGAGGTCGCGCCCGTCGGCGATGGAGAGCCCGACCGCCCTGCCCGGGGAGGCCGAGGCCGAGAAGGTGCCCACAAGGGTCAGGACGGCCGTGCTGCCGGCCGCCACGGCAAGCGGCGGCGAGAACGCGAGCCTGGCCCGGCCCCCGTTGATTGTGGTCGTCGCGCCGGGTATCTCGTAGCCCGCGCCGCTCCGCGCGCCCAGGCTCGCAAGGTCCCCGTCCGCGAGCGCCCCCGAGGCCGTGACGGTGAGGGATGCGAGCGAGGCGTTCCCGCCGGCGGCCTCCAGCTCGACCCGGAGCAGGGGCACCCCGGAAGCGCCCGGGTCCGCCCTTTCCGGCCCGATGCGCGACCAGAGCACTTCAAGCCGGACCTTCTCGTTGCTGATAACGGGGGCCCAGTCCTCGGACCCGGATTTGTCTTTCGTGAACACGAGCACGTTGAACCGGGAGCCCGCCGCCATCCCCAGGTCCGGAAGCGGGGCCTGGGCCTCGAGCTCGGAGCCGGAGGCGGCCGCCCGGCAGGACCCGGCGGCGGTCCTTGAGTTCCAGTCGTTCGCCGGCCGCATCGCGTCGCGCGCGAACCGGTAGAGGCCGGCGGCCGTGACCCGGCCGTCGTAGCCGTCCACGACGAGCACCAGTTCGGCCCCGACGCTGTCGATACGGTAGCCGGTGGCGGTATCCTGGTCGGTGTCGAAGAACCAGTACACCGTGTCCACCCCGCCGTTGCGGCCGCCCAGCGCCCGGCCCTCCGTCCTCAGGTAGAGCGAGACCGAGGCGCCGTCGGCGGCCAGGGCGTAGGCCGCGATGTTTATCTCGGGGTTGGACTGGTCGGCGAGGTCGTCGGAATGCCGGGCCACGCCCGACCAGTCGGAGAACACGCCGTCCACGTGGATGCCCTTCTCGGCCGAGCTGAGCAGGAAATAGAGCCCGGCAGAAAGCAGCATGATGGCCACCACCGCCGCGGCCGTGACCGCCAGGGCGGAGCGCCGGGGCCTCGGCGGGGCCTCGCCGAGCGCCGCCGAGCGGCCGTTGGTCATGCCCTCGCCGTTCACTATGCCCCTGCCGTTGACCATGCCGCGGCCGTTGGTCCGGCCCTCCCCGTCAGTGAGGACGCCGTTGACGCGTGAGCGGCGCCCCGCCCGGCCCCCCAGGCGGCCGTTGACCAGGCCGTTGCCGTTGGTGGCGCCGCCGCCGTTCGAGAGGCCCCGGCGGTTGCGCAGGCCGTTCACGGCGCCTCGCCCGTTGACGATTCCCCGGCCGTTGACGATCCCCCGGCCGTTGACGACCCCCCGGCCGTTGACAATTCCCCGTCCGTTGACGGCTCCCCGGCCGCCGGGGACCGGCGTTTTGACGCGGGGCTGTCGGTTGCGCAGCGGGGCCTGCCTGGAAGCCTTTTTCATCCTGCCGGGAGAATCCGACGGCCGCCCCGCGACCCGTGCCGCATCCGGAAGGACGGTGGCGTAGGGGACCTCGGGGGCAGAAAGGTCCACCACGGACGGCCGGCGGGTCCGCTGCATCAGCTCCCGGGCCTCTGCGTCCACCTGGAGCTCCATCTCCTGCCGGAGCCTGCCGTCTATGACCTGGTCGATCTCGCCCTCGAGCCGCTTCTCCGTCCCGGCCTCCGTCGTCCGGTCGAGGCCCGCTTCCAGGCGGCGGTCCAGCCGGCGCTCGAGCTCCTGCACGCGGCTCGGCCCCCCCTCACCGTCCGAATCCTCCGGCGCCCCGTCGACCGGGAGGGCGGAGGGCGGAGGCCCGCCGTCCGGCTCCGGTTCGGGGATTCCAGGGAGCACCGGCTGGGCCTCGGGAGGCGTTCGCCCGTCCCCGCCGCCGTTTCCGGCCCTTTTCCCGCCGCTGTCCTTCTCGGCCATGGCACCTTATCCCACCGCGTCGGTGTTCCCCTCGGAATCCTCCATCTCGATGACCAGGAGATCGGTCGGCAGGGAATCAAGGTTGAAATGGCCCGGCTCGATCCGGGCCTCGAGCCGGGACATCACGGCCCGGGCGTCCTCCGAGGAGGGCACCTTGAGCAGCACCCACGGCGCCTGCGGGTTCTGGGAGTCGTAGCGCAGGTAGTCGATTTCCTGGACGATGTTGTTCCATCCGTAGAAATCCACCATGTAGTCCGCGCCTATGCCGCCCACCTGCTTGCCCGTGGAGAGCATCCGGTCGGTGTCGAAGTACACGCGGAGAAAGTCCCCGCGGAATGTCTTCGTCGTGGAGTTCTGGGACCCCTTGAGGATCGTCCCGTAGGTGCGGACGAAGAGGAACACGTCACCGCCCTGCCGGACTAACCCCGTCTGCCGGATGTCTATGTTGTCGGGCACGGAGGGGTCCTCCATGAAGCTCCGCTTGTCCACGGCGTCCCAGTCCTCGAATTTGCCGTCTATGGCAATCCCGCCCGGGGCCATCTGGGGCAGTATGACCGCAAGCATGACCGCCGCTGCCACGGCCACCGTGATGGCCGCGGCCGCCGCGCCCGCGAGGACCCGGCGGCGCCTCCGCAGGGCCTGGCGCTCGGCGAGGCGGGCGTTGACATCGCGCTGGAGGGCCCGGTGCTTCGTCCGGAGCCTCTGCTCCATCCGGATGCGCTCCTCGGCCGGCCTCCGGCGGGGCTCGAGCTCCCTGATGCGGCGGACCTCCTCCGCCACGGCGAGCCCGGCCGCCCGGAGGTCCCCGCGCCCGTCCATGCCGGCGGCGGGCTCCTCCACCCCCGCGGCACTTTCGGCCGCGGGCGCGCCGGGAGCGAGGTAGTCCTTCTGGAACCTGATGATGCGCTCCATTCCGCGGCGGTAGTCCTCAAGATCGCGCTCGAACTCCGCGACCGCCTTCTCGTAGGAGGCCAGGTCCGCCTTCGAGGCGTCCCGGAGCGATTGGACGTTCAGGCCTCCCTTGCCCCAGCCATCGACCTTGGAGGCGAGCTCGTCCCGCCGCGCCTTCTCGGCGTCGGTGCGGCGGGCGGAGGCCAGCTCCAGCTCCTCAAGCTCGGCCTCGATGGCCTGGATGGAATCCGGGTCGTCGAGCAATGGTTCCAGCCGTGCGGCGCGCTCATCGGAGGCGGGACGCGCCAGCGCATCGAAGCGCTTGCGGAGAGCGCGGAGCCTCTTCACGTCCTCGAGATAGAGGTCCAGCTCGTTCTCGAGCGTCTCGAGGTCCCCGTCGAGGAAGCGGTCCATCCGGCCCGTCCGGATGCCCGAAGCTCCGAGCTTGGCGACCCGCTCGCGCACCGCGGCGCGCCGAAGCTCGGCCGATTCCCGCTCCCGGCGGCCGCGGTCCCGCTCGGCGGCGCGCTCGTTCAGGGCTGCAAAATCCAGCTCGACGGCGGGCAGGAGGCCGGGGTCGTTGAGCCCCAGGCGGACCCGGTCGGCCTCCGCCTCGAGGCCCGCAAGGTCCAGGTCCACCAGCGCCTTCCGGATCTCTTCGAGCCGGTGCAGGCCCTTCTCGAACGCCCCGAACTCGGCGCGCAGCTCCTCCATCGGGCGGTCGATGGCCCGCTCCAGCTTCTCGATCACGAGCCCCTGCGAGGACCAGGCCAGGAGCTTTTGGATGTAGGACTGCCGTTCCTCCTTCTCGGCCTCCTTCTCGCGCCTCTCCCGCTCGGTGCGCTCGTCTATCCTGGCGCGGAGCGCCCGGAGTCCTTCCTCCGCCGCCTCGGCGTTCTCGACGTCCTGGAGCTTCGCACGCAGGGACTCGAGCTCGGGTTCGAGCCCGCGGGCGTCCAGGAGCGCAAGCTCCTCCCGTATCCCCCGGAGCTTCTCGAGCCGAAGGTTGAAGCCTGAAAGCTCGTTTTTGAAGGAATCAAGGCCCTCCTCCAGCGCCCTCTCCAGCCTCGAGACGTCGTGGCCCTGTTCTTTCCAGGCGTTTATCCGCTCCAGGGCCTTCTTCCGGCGCCTGTCCTCCTCGGAAGCCTGGCGCCTGGCTTCGCCGCGCTGCTGCTGCATCGCCGATTCGAGGGCCGAGAGCGCCGCCTCCGCCTCGGAGGCGCGCTCCAGGTCGGAAAGCATCGCCCGGACCTCGCCGGCCTCCCTCTCGAAGCCGGCCGTGTCCAGCACCTTCAGGCGCCCGGCGAGCTCCTTGAGCCTGACGATGTCCTTCTCGAAGCGGTCGAACTCGGCGGTTATCCTGGCAAGGTCGGGTTCGCTGTCGAGCAGCGCCTCCAGCCTTGAGACCGAGTAGCCCTGGGAGAGCCAGACCGACATGCGGTCCACGAGCTCGCGCTTTTTCCGGCCGGATTCCTCCCGCCGGCCCCTGGCCTCCTCGGCCCGGCCCTTGATTTTGAGGCGGAGCTCCGCCAGGCGGGATTCGACCTCCGAGATCTTGTCGACGTCCTTGAACAACGGCATCAAGGCGGCGGCCTCGCCCCCGAGGCCGCTGGTGTCCAACAGCGCGAGCTCGCCCTCGAGCTCCTTCAGGCGGTGCACCCTTATCTTGAAGACGACGAGCTCCTTCTGGAGGGTGTCCGGGTCGGTCTTTCCGAGCTCCCTGAGCCGGTCGATGTTGTACCCGAGGACCTTCCATTCCTGGAGCTTCCGCTCGAAATCCTCCCGCCGCCTGTCGTCCTGGCCCTTCTCGGCGCGGGCGCGCAGGGTGGCGAGCTCGGAGCGCGCCTGCGGAAGCGATTCCAGGTCCCGCAAAAGCCCGCGGACGCGGGCGATGTCGGCCTCGATGCCGCGCTGCGGGAGCGTCCCGAGCTCGCCCTCGATGTCCCTCATCGCCTGGACATCCTTCTCGAAGGCCTCGAACCGCGAGCGCGCCTCGGCCGCCGGGAGGCCCTCCCAGCCCGCGAGCCTGCGGGTGTCGAAACCCTCGCCCCTCCACTGGGAGAGCCGTCCGGAGAGGTCGGTGCGGTAGCGGTCATCCTCCTCCCGCTTCCGGCGCTCCTCCTTGCGCCGCCTCTCGATTAGTATCTTGAGCCGGAACACGTCGTCCTCGACCTCGCTCACCCGGGAGGGCGCCATGAGCCGCGGGCGTATGGATTCGAGCTCGGCCTCGAAGCCGGTGGTGTCCATCAGCAGGAGCTCCTCCTTGAGGTCCTTGAGCTTGCGCACCGCCGTGTCGAACCGCTCGAACTCCCGGCGCGCCTCCTCCAGGGGGCCCTCCACGATCGTCGAGAGCGGGAGCGTGAGGTATCCCTGGGAGGTCCAGTCGGCGAGCCGGGCGCGCAGCTCCTCGCGCTGGCGGCCCTCGTCGCCCTTGCGGCGCGACTGGTCCTTTTTCTGCTTCTCGGCGGAGACCTGGAGCTCCACGAGGGCGTCCTCGGCCTCCTTTATCGTCGCGCTGTCGCGGAGCCTGGCCCGGATCGAATCCTGCTCCGCCCTGAAACCCTCCAGGCCCATGCCCCGGAGCTCGTCGTCGACGGCTGCGGCGCGCCTCGCGAAGGCCTCAAACTCCTGGAACGCCTTCTGGGCCTCGTCGCGCCCGGCCTCCAGCGCCTTCTCGAGCGCCCCCACCGACAGCCCCCGCTCCTTCCACTGCTTGAGCCGCTCCTCGAGCTGGGGCCTCCAGCGGTCCCCCGTCACGGCCACGGCCTCCGGGAACTCGGAGAACGTGACCTCGAGCTTGCTCAGGTCTTCTATCGGCGTGAGGTCCCGCTCGAGGATGTGCAGGCTCGAGCTGTCGAGCGTGGCCGGGTCCAGCGTCATTATGAAGCGGGAGTTGGTCACCATGATGCGGTCGTTGATGACCTGCACGAACCGCAGGATGGAATCGAACCCGTTGTAGGTGACGAGGTACTCCACGCCCTCGAGGAGGATGGCCAGGTTCTCGGCATTGCGCAGCATGTCGTTGATGGCCATGTTGAGCTTGGCAAGATCGCTTGGGTGCACGCATTTCTCGTCGGCCACCTCGCTCGTGGTTATCCAGAGGATGGGGGTCTCGCCCAGGTCGAAGCGCTTGCGTATGCGCTTGGGGTGCACGCGCGTTATGCAAAAGCCCCTGGCGCCGTGCTTCACGAGCGAGGCGAATATCTTGAGGGAATCGTCGGGCTTGGGCTCCTTGATTAGGTAGGTCACCCCCTGCTCCATCACGTACCTGGTCGCCATCCGCCTCTGCCTCTCACATCCTCAGGTATTCCCTCGTGTTCACCTCTATGCCGTTCTCGTCTATGATGAACGGGTGCACCCCGCTGTCGTGGCCGCTGAACCTGAGCTTCTGCACCATGATGGTGCGCTTGAACTCGCCGCGGACGTTGCGAAGGCCCAGGACGATGTGGGCGTCGGCGATGTAGTGCTCGACGCCGTAGCGCGTCGGGTTCCCCGGGCCGGGGGCCGATTCCGTTATCATCATGACAGTGAGCTTCTTCTCGCGCAGGGAGCGGCCGAACCGGAAGAGCTCGCGGCGCAGCTCCTCGGGCGCCGTGTAGTACAGGCCCACCGCCGCCACGGAATCGATGACCAGGCGCTTGATGCCGTGCTCCGAGGCGAAGTGGTCCACCGCCGCCGAGAGCGTCCGGAAGCCGACCATGCCGGCCTCGAGCTCCTCGGCGATGCCGGGCCCGTCGGCCATCCATTCCGGGCTGACAAGATAGGCGCGGCCCTCCTCCCGGAGCCTTTCCATCTGGGCCAGGCCCGGGCTGTGCGCGCCCCCGTCCACCTTCTGGCGCAGCCAGCCCAGGTCCATCACCGTCAGCTTCCCGGACTTGAGCGGGCGCGGATCGTTGAAGCGGTAGTTGCCCAGGGCGCGCTCGAGGCTTGGGGCGCTCTCCTCGAGGGAGACGTAGAGGGCCGGCTCGTCTTCGGAAACCGCGCCCGCGCAGGCGAATTGCAGGCAAAGGAGGCTCTTGCCGGAGCCGGCCGGGCCGCTCACGAGCGTCACCGTCTCCGCCGGGAGGCCGCCCTGCGTGAGAAGGTCCAGCCCGTCGATGCCGGTCTTTACGCGCCTCATGGAGCCTGTACCACCCTCACGTGCACCCGAAGCCTTCTGCTTGGTGTATATATATATAAGAATAAAAAGGTTAAGTCATATTTAACAATGATGTGTCGGGTTCTGAGAATGACAGCGGGTTACCCGCGGATGTGACGGGCGGGAAGCGGGAAGGTGTTGCTGCCCCCTTCCCGCTTCCCGCCCGTCCGTCACTCGACCTCGCGCCCGTACAGACGCCTTATCTCGTCGGCGCGGGCAAAGCCGCGGCGGAGCCTGCGCCCGCCGGTGTTGAGCGAGTGGACCAGGACCTTCATGTCCCCGGCGGAGACGATGTCGCCTATCTCGAACCGTTCGTCGGGCGCGGCCCAGAAATCACGGGAGACCGTCTTGCGCCCTGTGTTGACCGAGACCTTGACCTTCACGCGGTCGTAGCGCTTGAGCCAGAGCGTGTCCACCGAGGAGGCCTTGGCCCGGGGGACGCGGCGGGTCCCCACCTCGACGGCCGTGACCAGGCAGGGCATCCCTTCGTCTGCGGTGGAGAGGCTGTCGTCTTCCCCTCCATCCCCGGGCTCTGCCTCCGCGGCCCTTCCGTCGTCCAGGCCCGCTTCCGCACCGGGGCCATTGCCGCCGGCCGCCCCGCCCCCTCCGAGCATTATGACGTCCCCGACGGAGACCACTGACGAGGGGTCAAGGGGGACGGTGCACCTCGTGGACCTGTCCCCGTCGCTGAGCACGGCCCCGACCGCCCGCTCGGCGTCCTCGCGGACGTCCACGGTCCGGACCGTGCCGCATTCCTGGCATTTCACGAGGGCGCTGAGCCTCACCCCGCCGGCGCGCTCGCTGCCACGGCCCTTGAGCACCTCGTGCAGGGTCTCCTCATCGCACTCAGGGCATTCCAGGTACAGCGCGTTGGGTATCTCCACGGGAAGGGGATTGCGCGGTTGGTTAAAACGCTTTGCTATTGGAAAAAGGGTGGAAGGGTGGAAGGGCATGAAGGGAACAGTATGAAGGGTGAAAGGGTATGAAGGGAAGGGGATGAAGGGTGAAAGGGTATGAAGGGAGGAAGGGGGACGACAGGGGTGCCGATGCGTACCTGGCACTCTTCATACCCTTCCACCCATTCACCATTACCCCCATTCACCCTTCCACCCTTGTCCCCTTCCCTTCCACCCTTCCACCCTTTTCCTTCATTAACCAATCGCACAATGTTTAAATCGTCCGACGCAACATTGCCCCTCAATATGTATGTCATAATCGGGGGGGCCGGCCAGGTAGGCCAATACGTGGCGCGCTCATTGGTCCAGCAGGGCCACGAGCTGGCCATAATCGAGAACGGGGAGGCCTCAGCCGAAAAGATCTCCTCCATCGACGCGCTGGTCGTCCGGGGGAACGCCGCAAGCCCCGCCAAGCTCGAGGAGGCCGGCGTCAAGAAGGCCGACGTGTTCGTCGGCGTCACCAACAGCGACGAGGTCAACCTGGTCGCCTCGGCGATTGCCCACTCGCACGGGGCGAGGACCATCGCCCGCATCAACAGCCCCGACTACATCGACGAGCCCGTCTCCACCTCGCTGGAGCGGACGCTCGGCCTCAACATCGCCGTCAGCCCCGACCTGGCCACCTCCTCCCGCGTCTCCCGCATATTCATGACGCCCACCCTGCTGGACACGGAGATGCTCGCGGAGGGGCAGGTCCAGCTTCTGGAAAGCCACATCAGCGCCAGCGCCCCCGTGGCTGGTGTGGCCATCAAGGACATGAACCTGCCCAGGTCCACCAACATCGTGGCCATCTTCCGCGGCAAGGAGACCATAATACCCGACGGCTCCGAGCTCATCCAGGCCAAGGACGACGTCATCGCGATAATGGGCGCCCAGGAGGAGGTGCCCGTCGTGGCCGAGCTTTTCGGCTACAGCCCCTCGGTCACGCGCAAGGAGAAGGCCGAGCGCATCGTCATCGCAGGCGCCACGAGGATAGGCAGGACCATCGCCCGGAACCTGGAAAAGATAATGGAGGTGGTGCTCCTGGACCCGTCCGCCCAGTCCTGCCGGCTGGCCTCGGAGACGCTCTCCAACACCCTCTGCATCCAGGGGGATCCCACGGACCGCGAGGTGATGATCGAGGAGGACCTCTCCGACGTGGACGCTTTCATCGGCGCCACCGCCCGCGAGGACCTCAACACCCTGAGCTGCGTGATGGCCAAGCAGCACGGGGCCAAGGTCACCATCGCGGTGGTCTACCAGCCGGAGCTCAAGACGACGCTGCACGACGTCGGCGTCGACGTGGCGGTCAGCCCGACCATCGCAACCATGAACGCCATCCTCCAGCACGTGCATTTCAAGAAGGGGCTGGCCTCGCTATATGTCCTCCACCAGGGCAACGCCCGCGTCGTGGAGTTCATCGTGACCGAGCGCTCCCGCATTGCCGGCAAGACGATAGCCAAGGCGGGGCTCCCCAAGAACTCTATCGTGGCCGCCATAGTGCGCGACTCCCGCACCATCATCCCGCACGGCGACGACAGCATCTACCCCGGTGACCGGTTGATAATGTTTGCCCGTACGAACGTCATCGCGCGATTGGCGGACGCCATCCTGTGAGGGGAAAACATGCGCGCCCGTGCGGTCCTCAAGGCCCTCGGATACCTTCTCATGGTGTTCAGCGGCTCCTTCATCCTTCCCATCGCCGCCGGCCTGTGGTTCGGCGAACCCACCGCGATGCTCGTCGAATCCTACCTGCTCCCTGCAATCGCCTCCGGGATAACCGGGGCGATACTGGCCTACCTCACCCGCGCCGAGGAGGAGCTCCGCGACCGGGAGGCCTTCATCACCGTGGCCGCGGCCTGGCTGCTGATCTCCATCCTGGGCGCCCTGCCGTTCATAATAAGCGGTGCCATAAAGGACTTCCCGGGGGCCTTTTTCGAGTCGACCTCCGGCTTCACGACCACCGGCGCCTCGGTGATACCGGACCTCGAGGACCCCTCGGCCGTCCCCCGTAGCATACTCATGTGGAGGGCCACCACCCACCTGATGGGCGGCATGGGGATCATTGTCCTGTCAATGGTGGTGCTCTCCCGCGTGGTCGGGGGCTCCACCCAGCTTTTCCGGGCCGAGGCCTCGGTCCACGCCTCCATCCGCATGAGGCCGACGATACGCCAGATAGCCCTGACGCTCTGGTCCATCTACCTGGCCTTCACGGCCATCGAGATCTTCCTGCTGTGGCTTGCGGGCATGGGCCCTTTTGACGCCGTGTGCCACAGCTTCGCCACCCTGGCGACCGGCGGGTTCTCGACCAAGAACATCGGGGCGGCCTACTACAACGCGGTCCCGGCCATCGGGACCATCATCACGGTGTTCATGTTCCTGGGCGGGATGAACTTCGTGTTCCATTACCAATGGCTGACCGGCAAGGTGAGGAACCTGCGCCGCGAGCCCGAGTTCGTCCTTTACATAGGCATTATCGCGGCGGCCAGCGTCCTCGTGTGCGCGGCGCTGGTCCTCGAAGGGGGCATCCAGGATGTCAGGCAGGCGCTCGCCCACAGCGTTTTCCAGACGATGTCGGTCATGACCACCACCGGGTTCGGGACGTCGGATTTCACGTCCTGGCCCTCGGCCGCCCAGCTCGTGCTCGTCATTCTCATGTTCATCGGCGCCTGCTCGGGCTCGACCGCCGGCGGCGTCAAGGTGGTGCGCTTCGTCGTGCTGGCCAAGATGCTGCGCCGGGAGATACAGAAGGTCATCCATCCGCGCGCCGTGATGCCCATAACGCTCGGGGACCGATCCATCCCGTCGGAGGTCCAGAGCAATGTCATGTCGTTCTTCTTCATCTACATCGGCATCTTCTGCATGGTGGCCCTGGCGCTGGCCCTCTTGGGCATGACCCTGACGGAGGCGATATCGAGCTCCGCCTCGGCTCTGGGGAACGTGGGCCCGGCGCTCGGGACATACGGCCCGTTTTCGAACTTCTCGGCCCTGCACCCCGCGGGGAAGATCCTCATGTCGCTCGCCATGTGGGTCGGCCGCCTTGAGGTCTACCCGGCGCTGCTCCTTCTGTCGCCGAGCGCGTACAGACGGTGAACGCTCTGCGTCCGTGAACCGTGAGCCGTGAGCCGTGAGCCGTGAACCGGCGGCCGGGGAACGTGGGGTTTTTGTTGGCCCACGGTTCACGGCTCACGGCCCACGGTTCACGGTTCACGGCTCACGGCTCACGGCTCCCGGTTCATGCCCTGCCCATGCCCATCCGCCGCTTCAGGCGGGCCAGGCGCGGCTCCTCCTCGACGAAGGTCGTGAGCTTGTCCAGCTCGGATTCAATGTACCTCAGGCTCTCGATGGCCGCCCGCCGGTCCGCCTCGCTTAGCCGATGGTCGCTGTACCGCGCCTCCTCGAACAGGCCGGTCAGCATCCTCATCGAGCGCGTGTCGAGCGGCAGGGCCAGCCGGAGCGCCCGGGCGAACTCGGCCGGCGTGACGTGGTCCTCGCGCGTGTAGCCCAGCTTCTCGAGCTGGGAGCACATCTTCCTGTAGGCCTCGTAGATGACCTGCCGGAGCTCGTCGCCGGTGGCGAGGCCGTAGAGCGCCCGCTTGATTATCCGGCGGAAGACGTTGATGGCGTGCAGGCGCGAAAATTGGTAAACGGCAGCGCCCAGGATGGCCGCGGCCGCGGCCACTCCCAGCACGGCGAGCGCGGTGAACGCCGTTTTGCTTCGGCCGGCCTGCGCGAACCAGCCGGCGTCCGAATCCTCCAGGACTGGATAAGGCCGCACTTCCGCCGGCGGGGGATTGCTCCCGTTCGCCGGTAGCAGCGGATGGTTGCCCGGCCGGGTGCGGTTCTCGCCCGGGGGCGGAGGCGGGACCACCTCCGCCGTCACGAACAGCCGCCGCATCTCGCCGGAGCCGTATGACCTGGCGTGCAACTGCATCGTGTAGTTGCCGTTCCCGGCGCTCCCGGCCGGCTGGACCGAGAGCCAGAGATAAGAGAGCCTGCCCGGCATCAGGGAAAGGTTGGCGTTGCCCAGCCGGGCCTCCCACCCCTCCGGCACGCCCTTCAGGAACACCTCGTAGGCGTCCGGGGAGGTGCCGGCGTTCTGGATGAACATCTGCACCTTGAAGCCGCCGCCGGGAACCGTCTTGTGGCGGGATTCGTCGCCGCCCGTGGAGAATCCCAATGAGAACTCGAACGGGTCCGCCGTCACGCCGGCGGCCTGGGTGCGCAGGTTGTCAGAAGGGGCGCGGTCGTTATGGAGCGGCAGGATCACGAAGACCGTGTAGTTGCCGACGGTCGACGGGGCCCAGAAAAGCTCGGTCCAGGCGGTCCGGTTCCATTCGGCATGGACCGGGCTGAACATCATGGAGAACGGCCGGCCCTCGAGCATGAACAGGACGGCGGCGGTGGTGTCCGCCGCCGGGCCGCCGTTTTGGACGCTGAACGCCACCTGCCGCCCTTCGTGCCCGTGGGCGACCGCCGGGATGACGCCCAACCGGTCGACCGAGAGGTCGTTTTGGGAGACGGCGACGGGCCCGGCCGGTCCGGCGGAGAGCAGGAGGCGCACCCTGCAGGATTCCGACGGCCCCAGCGTCGTTTCGGGCCAGAATGCCGCCACCCCGGTGTCCGCGCCGAGCGGGGCCAGGGCGTTCACCCCGACCTGCCATTCCGGCCTGACGGCAGCCTCCGGCGTGGAGACCACCCTTACCGATTCCGGCGCCTCGGGAAACACGCAGGAGAAACGCTCCTCCCCGCCGTGGAATCCCCGGAGCTGTGAATCCCCGCCGGGGCTGAAAGCCGCCTCGTTTGTCAGTATGCCGGTCTGGCAGGTCCGAAGCTCCATTGCGCGCAATTCGAGCGCGCATCGGTACGTGACATTCACCGCCTCCTGCCGCCGGTTGACCGTCGTGGCCGTAAGCACCGCCGTGGCCCCGGCGGCCTGGAACGCAAGCTCCGTCAGGAGGCCGTCCTCGTAGAATACCATGGCGAGGGCGTCGCCCGCCCGGTGCAGCGGGGCCACCAACGCGCTCCGGTAGGCCTCCGTGCCGGGGGCCTGGACCCGGTCCGATACACGGACCGACCAGTGCGAGATTCCGGCCAGGACGGTCTCCCCGTCCACGAGGCGGAAGCTCCCGTCATCCATCACTTGCAGGGCTCCCCGTTCCCCCAGCGGGAGCGAGAAACCAGGTTCCGGTCCAGGGCCCTCACCGGGAACCTGGTGAATCCCGGACCCCGCCACCAACAGGATGAGGGCGGGCAGGAGCCGCCACATCCGCCTCACATTGCACACTTTGTCATTCCTATACTATATATGTATCGATTTCCCACCCGGACCTGGCGGAGTGCCACGGGCCCGCCGCCCCTCGCAGACCTCGTTACGGATTTCCAACCAAAACCGATTTATATGGAACCTGCCGATACTCCCGCCGGAGAGCGGAGATGGGAGCGGAGGATGACCTGAAAAAGCAGTTCGCCGCCTTCGGGGAGCGGTCGGCCGTATCCGTCGTTACGGACATCGGCAACTATGTCCAGGTCATCAAGGGGGTCGTGGGGTTTGCCCAGGAGGGCGGGCTCAAGACGATATATATCACCTGCACCCTCCCGGCCCGGGTCGTGCTGGAGCAGCTCGGCTCCGAGAACGTCAAGACCGACAACATCCATTTCATTGATTCCATATCATACATGGTGGGCTCCGCCCACGACGACCGCAGCCAGACAATATTCGTGGAAAGCCCGACGATGCTCGAGGGCATCATGCTCAAGGTCGACACCTGGCTCAAGAAGCTCAGGGACGGGAAGAAGCTCGTGTTCCTCGACTCGGTGAGCACTCTTGCGATGCACAACGACCCGGCGCTCATCTCGGAGTTCCTCCATTACTTCGTGAACAACCTCAGGGGCCGGGGCATCCGGACCGTCATCCTGTCGGTGGCGGGCCAGACGCCCGACGAGATAGAGAACATACTGCGGCTCGTCTGCGACGAGACGGTGGTCCTCAAGGGCGAGGAGACGTCGGTCGAGACAAGATAAGGCGCAAGGCGCATGGCGCAAGGGACTAAGGCGCAAGGCGCATGTGGCAAGGCTCAAGGGTTCTTTTGCCCCCCGCCTCTCTTCACCGTTTCCCCCTCATCCCCCATCACCGTTCTCCCCTCCCCCCTCGTCACCGTCAGCCCCTGCCTCGGCTTCTCCGTTATTCTCCAGCCCCGTCCTCCATCGGGCTTCCGATGCGCCCTTCGTCGGAGGGCAGGCCTCCGCCCAGGGCGCCGGCCCCAAGGTATATATAGAACCACATCCGCGCGGGCAATGCCCCCGTCTGTGCGCAACAATGTCACGCAGGCGCCGCCCGGGGCAACCTTCCACCGTCGGTGAAAGCCCGTTTTTCTGTCGCCGCGCCTGTCGGGCTCCGAGAGAAAATACTTATATACGAAACAGAAATCTTACTGTCTTAGCGCGAAAGCGCAGGAGACACAACAAATGAATCGGATACGGAAGGACAACAAAGGGGTATCCCCGGTCATTGCGACCATCCTCATGGTCGCGATAACGGTGGTACTAGCGGGCGTCCTGGTTGTGTATCTGCAGACCCTGCCGTCCAGCGGCGGGGATGTGGACCTCACAATGGGACTTAGAGTGAGCAAGGCGACTTCAGGATCGGAGTGGATCATCGAGGTCAACTCCGGCTCGAAGCTCGCGGCCGACGTGACCATACAGGTCATCAACCCGGCGACCGGCGCGACCAGGTTCAGCGTGCTCGTGAGCACGCTTGCCGCTCCCGGCGTTGCTGGGCAGGGCGTCTGGAACAACAACAACGGCGGAACCAAGCTCGATGTGGGCGACACCATAATGCTCTATTCCACAACCACCCCCGCGCCCAACACGAGCCTCGTCGCGGTTGGAGACAAGGTCCAGCTGCTCAAGGGCTCGAGCGTCGTCGGCACCATCAAGGATCTTCCGTAAGCGGGAATTTTTTCCCGCTTTTTTTCTTTTTTTCTTCGTTTTCTCATTTTTCCGTGCTCTTCCATTCCCGGGCATGCGTCCTGTTCGACTTGCGGTTTTCGACAGATTAAATATTAATACTCCTCTTCGGCATAGTCTGCATCGTTCATATGACAGGCGACCGCGTTCAAAGGAGGCGGCACCAATTCAGCTGGAGGGCCCATCGCGCTGTCTCGCCGATAGTCGCCGAGATATTGATGGTCAGCATCACCATTGTTCTCTGCGGCACCCTCATCATATATCTCACGAGCACGCGAACCGACTCCGACAACATCGAACTCCCCCTCGGCACCACCCTGGAGAAGCTCGGGGACGGCAACTGGACGCTCACTGTCGTCAATGGCAAGACCCTGGCCGCCAATGCGCGATTAACCGTCAAGAACCCCGCCACGGGGGTGGCGGTGCTTTCCGCCATTGTTACAGATTCAAGCTGGTACTTCTTCTTCAACGACAACAACGCAAACCTGTTCCTGGACGCCGGCGATATCATCCTGCTCAACCAGACCGCGGGCGTCATCGAACCCGGCTGGAAGCTCGAGATCGTCAAGCAGGAAGGCACGCTTTCCGGCCCCCTCAAGATCCCGTGATCCCGCCCACCCTGACATCCAGCACCACGTGCCATATCCTCGGTTTGAATGACTTGACCCGCTCGCAATGCACGAGGCCGGCCTCCCTGCCCCCGTCCGCCATCTTCCGGCGGACCTTTTCCCAGGCCCCCTCCGGGATCCTGTCCTTGCGGCACAGGCAATGAACGTGCAATATCCCGCCCCCGGGCTTCAGAACGCGCAGGGCCTTCGGGATGAACTCCAATGAATCGAAATGCCCCATCACGACGCGGTCGGCGACGGCCTCGGGCGCCACCAGCCGGCAGTCCCCTTCCAGCGGGGCAACGGTGCGGCCAGCCTTGTTAAGGCGGATGTTCCTGACCAGGTATTGGTAGCTCACCGGATTGAGCTCGCAGGCAAAGACCGCTTTTGGACTTCCGTGAACGGCCATCTGGAGCGTGAAATACCCGATTCCCGCGAACATGTCCACGACGGTCTCCCCCGGCCTGACCGTTTTCCCCATCCTGATGCGCTCGGCCATGTTCCCGCTCGAAAACATTATGCGGGCCGCGTCGAAAGAGTACCTGACATAGTTCTCGATATGGACCGTCTCGGTCTTCGTCCCCAGCAGCAACTCTGTGGTCGGCTCCCGCAACACGCCCCGGCTCCCCGAAAGATCCTGAAGAACCGTCCCGACCTCCAAGGCATCTGCATAGGCGCGGGCTATCTCCCGTTTATGTTCCTGCAGCCGCCTTGGCAGTTTGAGCACCAATACCTTGCCCAGCCGCTCCCATTTGTCCGGCAGGAAACGCTTCAGCTCCGGCGGTATGCGGGCCGCATCCCTGGCCCGCTCGAACGGCGGCACCTGCTCCGGCAGGCGCTCCGGCTCCCCCTCGATGACCTCTCCCAGTTCCGGCGGCGGCCTGCCCGAGAGCGGGAAATCTATCCAGACCTTCCCGCGGGATATCCCGCGTTTGCGGTCGAGAAGCCCCAGCGCCAGGAGCCTCCGGAGGGTCTCGTCCGCCCGCCTCCGCTCCACCCGGAGAAGCATCGGCGGTGAATGCCCGACGTGAATATTAAACTGCACAGAAAGGATTTATACGCCCCACCGCCTTTTCACCAAAGACATGCACCTCAAGGCGCCCGCGGCCGCATTCCTGCTCCTGCTCCTCGTGGCCATGCCCGCCCCGGCCGCCGAGAATTACAGCGCCCCGAATAAGATACCGGACCTTTCCGATTTCAAGACCCCGCAGATAGTGCCGGGCGCCTCCGGGAGCTATCAGTTCTCGGTCCGGAACCGCTACAACGGCACCCTCGAGAACGCCACCCTCACCGTCGAGATTTACAAGTGGGCCACGCTCGAGGATGCAAAGGACATCGGCAGGATATCCGACCCGCCGGAGATCTCAGAGGGCGCCCGCCAGGGCTATTCGGCCCCCGCCTTTTCGCTGGGGCCGAACCAGACCACCACTGTCAAGATAACGGTCGCGACCTCCAAGTCCACGCCGCAGGGGACCTACTTCGTCCGCCAGATGATGCAGTTCGAATACAACGGGACCCATCTTCTCATGAAATCCCGGGGCTACTTCACGAACCGGGAGTGGGACAACGCCACGACGAACGCCAACGGCTCCCGGGCGGTGGGGGGCATCAACCTGACGATGCTCGGAGTCGACGGCATTCTGCCCGATTCGTCTTTCAGCGTCAAGGAGCCCATCCCGATGTGGCCCCTGGCCCTGCTCATAGGCCTCACCGTGTTCTTCGGGGCGCTGGCCCTCGTCTTCTACCTGGTGGAGGAGAAGGGCCACCCGAAGCTAAAAGAGCGATTTTATAAAGGGTCCGGCAAACTTAAGCAGGCCCGGCGCCTGACGGAACAGGAGCTTCGCAAGCTTCGACGGGAAGTCGAGGTCCCCGCGCTCCGAGACGAGCGCAAGTAGCGCCGGCCGGTCGAGCATCCTCACGAGCTCGTCCATCTGCGCGTCCGAGACGTTGACGAACGCCCGCCGGAGGCGTCTTCCGAGGGCGAGCTCCCGGCCGAGCTCCGCCTTCCACCGCCTCTCGTAGGCGCGAAGCGACTTCCCGTCGAGGCACCCCTTTTCGAGGAGCGGGCCCAGGGCCTCCCCCAGGGCAAGCGCGCACCTCGTCCCGGTGAAGAGGCCTCCGCCGGAAACGGGCTTCACCTGCCCGGCGGCGTCGCCGACCAGGGCCACCCGCCCGGAGAAGCTCGCCTTCACGGTGGAAACGGGCACGGTCCCGGAATAGTATCTCAGCACCTGCGCCTTTCCGATGAAGGGCGCAAGCTCCCGGTTCTTCAGGAGGTTTTCGAAGCGGATCCGGGCCGGCACCGGCCCGGGCTCGCAGCACAAACCCAGTATCGCCTTCCGCCCGCCGGCCGGTATCAGCCAGGAGAAGAACCCCGGCGCCACCTCCCGCCCCACGAGGACGCGCACGGCGTCCTCCGGGCAGTCGACGCCGGCAAGCTCCGCCTCGAAGCCGGGCAGCATCTCTTCGGGCGGCCTGAGGCCGGCCGACCGGCCCACGACGGACTGCACCCCGTCGGCACCGACCACCGAACGGGCTTTCAGGCGGCGGCGCCCACCGCGCCCTGCGACCTGCACAACGGCATGCTCCCTGCCGGGGAGGTCGGCCACCCCCTCGACCCGCGCCCCCAGTTCGAGCCGTGCGCCGGCGTCCACGGCCATCCCGGCCGCCAGCCGGTCGAACCGCGCCCGGTCGATGACCACGGCCTTCTCGCCGGCCCCGCCGAAGGCGATGCTCCGGCCTGAGGGCGCCGCAAGGACCCCTCCGGAGAGCGAGTTCTCGATGCATTCCTGCGCCGGGACCGCGTCGAATACGCGCCTGGTCACGAGCCCGGCGCACTGCACCGGCCGGCCGACCTCGTGGTGCTCCTCCAGCATGAGGACGGTAAGGCCGCGGCGCGCAAGCTCGCGCGCCGCCACGGCGCCCGCCGGCCCGGCGCCGGCAACGATGACGTCCCAGACCCGGTCTTCGCCCATCCTGATGGCGGGGCATGCCCGAACCGTCAAAATAACCTTTTGCTCCAAACCCATATTATCCCCGACCGCCATCATAGGGGCATGAATCGCTCCCCGTTGAGAGGGCTCGACGTGCTCGTCAGGCGGCTGGACACCGGCCTTGCGGCGAAGGACCGGGTCCGGGAGCGGGCGGTCGCCCTTTCGAGGGAGCTCATCCGCGCCTGCTCGGAGGCCATCCGGGAGCTCCGCGAGAAGGGCCGCGCCGGCAGGCCGCTCGGCCATGCCCGGGAGCTTGCCTCGAAGCTCAGGAAGGCCACGGCCGGCTACCCCGAGCTGCACGCCTCGGGACTGGTCGAGAACGCCCTGCAGGAGCTCGCCGAGGCGCACATACTCGACGCCCTCGTCGCCGGCAAACGGATCCCGGCGCCGGAGACGTTCGACTGCACCCCGGCCGCATTCCTGCTCGGTATGGGGGACGCCATCGGCGAGCTGCGCCGCGTCTCGCAGGACGCCCTCCGCAAGGGGGACATATCCGGCGCCGAGGAGGCGCTCCACCTCATGGAGGGCCTGTACGCTCCCCTGAACCTCTTCGACTACCCCGACGCCATCGTTCCCCTCAAGCACAAGCAGGACGTCGCCCGGGGCCTCATCGAGAAGACCCGGGGCGAGGTGGCGGTGGCCGTCCGGGGCCGGGACCTCGAGCGCAAGATAGCGGCCCTGGAAAAGGTGCTCTCGCGCCACGCCCCCGTTCGCCGCTGATTCACTTGTGGGCCGTATCCTTCAGGGCCAGCGTCCCGTCCGGGTGGAACACGAAAGAGCCCGCCGGCAGAAGCTTCTTCATGAACCCCATCGACTTGAGCTCGACGTGTTCGACAAACCCGAGGTCCTCGTGGAACTGGAGGTCCGAGATTTTCCCGCCACCCACCTTGCGGGTGCACAGGTTCGTGGCCGCTATAGCGCTCCGGGCCGTGTCCGAGAGCCCGCCGACGTACCTGAACACGCCCCACGGGTCGGCGTGGAAGGTCTGGAGGAACACCGCCGGGTTCACGGTCTCGATGTTGGAGGCGGCCGAGGCCATGTCGATGGTTATGTCCTCGCCGATCTTGTGGAGCTGGTGCAGGTCTATGAGGGCCACCTTCCCGTCGCCCAGATCGACTATGAAGTAGCGGGTGTTGAACCCGCGGTCGAAGAGCGGGATGAGGTGCTCGGCGGTGGCGTAGTCCCTTCCCAGCGTTATCCGGAGGTCGGAAAGCTCGGTCTGGCGGGGCATGGTATTCGTATATCCGGGAGCGGAGATATTATCTTTTCGTTGAAAAGGTTTATAAAAGCCCACCGCGTTGGGGAAATTCCACGACCGGGGGAAAACCGATGTTCAAGGCTCGAATGAAAGCCGATGTCCTCAGGGAGGTAATATCCGTCGTAGGAACGCTGGTCGAGGAGGTAAAGCTCAACATCTCCTCGGACGGGATGTCCCTGCGCGCCGTCGACCCGGCCCACGTCGCGATGGTCGAACTGGTGCTAAAGGCGGGCGCGTTCGAGGAGCTGAAGGCCTCCGCCTGCGAGATAGGCGTGGACATCGAGAAATTCCGGGAGATGCTCAAGCTCGCCCGGGCGGGCTCGGTGCTCAGGCTCAGCCACGACGAGGAGAAGAACAAGCTCGTCGTGACCATCGACAACCTGACGCGGCGCATGTCGCTCGTGGACACCGCCGGCATGTCCGACCCGAAAGTGCCCAACGTCAACCTCCCGGCCAAGGTCTCGGTGAAGACGGAGGAGCTCAACCAGGGCATCCGCGCAAGCGAGTCCATCTCGGACCACATAGCCCTCATCGCCACGCCGGAGATGTTCGAGCTCTCGGCCGAGGGCGAGACCGACTCGGTCAGCCTCAAGCTCCCCAAGGACCTGCTCGAGGCCCTCGAGTGCAAGGACACCGTCAAGAGCCTGTTCTCGCTGGACTACTTCTCCAACATGGTCAAGTCCGTCGGGAACGCCCCGAGCATCACGCTCAATCTCGGGACCGACTACCCCGTGCGCATCGAGTTCGACCTGGCCGGCGGCGAGGGGCACGTGAAGTACCTGCTGGCGCCGCGCATAGAAAACGACTGAAAAACGGGTAAACCGGTAAACCGGTAAACCGGTGGGAGAGCCGGGGAGCCGGCAAGCCGGTACTACGGACTGTTGCGTCTTCGTCCACCGGTTTACCGGCTTACCGGTTTACGGGTTTACCGGTTTACCGGTTCGCCCGTCCCCTTTTCATCCCATAATTGGCGTAGACGATGAACCCGAGCCCCACCCAGAAGATGAAGAGCATCCATGTCTTCGGCGACAGGAATGCCATGAACGCCGCGCACCCCAGCATCCCGAGCACCGGCAGGGCCGGCACAAGCGGCAGCCGGAACGTGCGATACATCTCCGGCTCGACCTTCCGCATCCGGACGACCATGTAGCAGACCAGCGCCGCCACGAAGAGCGCACCGATGTTGCCGAGCTCCGCCGCCAGCGTTATCGGAGTGAAGCCGGCCAGGACGGCCACGGCCGCTCCCATCACGACGGTGGCGATGTGCGGTATCCGCAAACGCGGGTGCACCTCTGCCAGCCTGTCCGGGGCGAGCCGGTCCCTCGCCAGCGCCATGACTATCCGCGGCTGGGCCAAGAGCGAGATGAACAGCACGTTCGTGATTGCGAACCAGGCGCCGATGGCCACGATGGTTGCGGCCCATCGGACCCCGTTGGACGCAAATGCGCCCGCAAGCGGCGCGGCCCGGTCGATGGAGCCTATCGGGACCAGCCCGGAGAGGACGATCGAAACGGCGATGTAGAACGCGGTGCAGACCAGGAGGGCGATGACGATCGCGCGGGGCATGTTCCTCCGGGGCTCGATGGCCTCCTCGGCGACCGTCGCGTGCGCGTCGAAGCCCATGTAGGCAAAGAAGACTATCGCGGCGCCGGCCATGACGCCCCCGGGGCCGAAGGGCATGAAGGGCGAAAGGTTCGCCGGGTCGGCGAGCAGGGCCCCGGCCGCCACGAACAGCGTGAGCACCGCCACCTTCACCACCACCATCACGCGGTTGGCCCAGGCGGACTCCCGTATGCCGAAAAGCAGGAGCCCGGTGAGCGCGAGCGTCACGAAGAACGCGGGAAGGTTGAAGAACGCCCCCGGGGCGGTGCCGGGCGCGCCTTCCAGGGCCGCGGGCAGGGTCAGGCCGGCCGTCTCAAGGAGATGGTTGACGTAGCCCGACCAGCCGACGGCCACGGCGGTGCAGGTCAACGTGTAGTCCATTATCAGCACCCAGCCGACGAGAAAGGCGGCAAGCTCCCCGAGCGACACCTGGGCGTACGAGTAGGACGAGCCGGCGGAGGGGATCATCCCCGCCAGCTCGGCGTAGCACAGGGCGATGAGTATGGAAACCAGCCCCGCTATGAGAAAGGACACTGACACGGCCGGCCCGGAGATGTCCTTGGCCACGACGCCGGACAGGACGAAGATGCCGGCCCCGATGTTGGCCCCGATGCCTATCAGCACCAGGTCCCAGAGCCCCAGCGCCCTTCGAAGCCTCTGCCTCGGCCCTGATTCGGCCGCAATCTCGTCGAGGGGCTTCCTTGCCAGAAAGACGCGGCGGCACTCCGCCCAGAGGCCCATGCCGGAGCCCGCCCTTCTAATATAAAGGCCGCCTAGCCGATGTCCATCACGACGACATCGCGCACCGAGCGCATGCTGGTGAACGGCAGGACGAGCCGGCCCTGCGAGTCCGTCTTGTACAGCCGGGGCTCCACTTCCTCGGCGGGCACGACGAGCACATGGTGGAGCTGGCCGGTCTTGGTGTCCACGACGAAGTTCTCGATCATCCCCAGTATCTTCCCGTCGTTGGTCATCACCGTCTTTCCTCGCAGCTCGGTTATGAACTTCTTCATCGGCCTCACCTGTCGCGCTTCCTGTATTGGCTCCACGCATTGATAAACCTAACTATGGGAACAAGGCGCAAGGCGCATGGCGCAAGGAGCGAACTCGCAAGGTGGAAGGTACAAGGGACGAGGGGGATAGCGCAAGGTGGATGCAGGAACTGGCAACGATGAAGGCTTTTCCGTTGCCCCCACCTCTTCACGGTCTTTGCGTGAAGAGGACGGGCAGGGGAACAAAACTATCCTTCTTTACACTTGCGCAACGCGACCTCCACCCTCGCTCCTTGCGTATTATGCTTTGCCCCTTTGGCCTTGCGCCTTGCGCCTCGTGCCTTGCGCCTTCCTCACCGATAGCCCGCGACCTCGTCCTTGACCCGCCTCAGCCCGCCGGAGAGCTCCTTGCCGAGGTCGGCGTAGTATTTCATCGTCTTCTCGTCCGCAGAGGGCCTGACGGCCGCAAGGGCCCGTTCGAAATGCGCCGGAAGCACCTTTTTCGCCTCGGGGTCCTCCCGCATTGCGGCGAGCGCCGCCTCCCGGACGACGGCCTCGATGTCGGCCCCGACGTAGCCTTCCATCTTCCCGGACAGGAAATCAAGGTCCGCCCCTTCGACGGGGACCCCTTGCGTATGCGCCTTGAGTATGGCAAGCCGGGCGGCCCGGTCCGGCGCCGGGACCAGGAACATCCGGTCGAACCGGCCCGGACGGAGAAGCGCCGGGTCTATCATGTCCGGGCGGTTGGTGGCGGCCAGCACTACCACCTGCCCCATGCGCTCCAGGCCGTCGAGCGAGGTCAGGAGCTGGTTCACGACGCGCTCGGCCGCGCCCGAATCCCCCGAGGCGCCCCGGCGGGGCGCGAGGGCGTCCAGCTCGTCCAGAAATACTATCGATGGCGACGACTGCCGGGCCTTCTTGAAGATCTCCCGCACGGCGCGCTCGGACTCGCCCACCCACTTCGAGAAGACCTCCGGGCCCTTTATCGAGATGAAATTGGCCGACGACTCGGTCGCCACGGCCCGGGCCAGCATGGTCTTGCCCGTGCCGGGAGGCCCGAAAAGCAGTATGCCCCTGGGGGCATGGATTCCCAGGCGCTTGAACGAATCGGGCCGCTTCAGCGGCCATTCCACCATCTCCCTGAGGCGGTCCTTGACCTCCTCCAGGCCGCCGATGTCCCCCCACCGGACCGCCGGGACCTCCGTCAGAAGGTCGCGCAGGGCGCTGGGCTCAATCTCCTTGAGCGCGCCCAGGAAATCCCCGGCCGTCACCCGGATCTTCTCAAGCATTTCGGGCGGGACGGCCTTGTCCAGGAACAGCTCCGGCAGGATGCGCCGGAGGCTCCTCATGGCCGCCTCCTTGCAGAGCGCCGCGAGGTCCGCCCCGACGAAGCCATGCGTCATGTCCGAAAGCTTCTGCAGGTCGACGTCCTTCTCGAGGGGCATCCCCCGGGTGTGGACCTGCAGTATCTCGAGCCGGCCCTCGCGGTCGGGAACCCCTATCTCTATTTCGCGGTCGAACCTGCCCGGCCGGCGCAGCGCCGGGTCTATCGCGTCGACGCGGTTCGTGGCGGCTATGACCACGAGCTTCCCCCGCCCCGAGAGGCCGTCCATCAGGGTGAGCATCTGCGCCACCACGCGCCGCTCCACCTCCCCGTGGACGTCGGAGCGCCGGGGGGCGATGGAATCCAGCTCGTCTATGAAAAGGATGGAGGGGGAGGCCTTCTGGGCCTCCTCGAATCTTCGGCGGAGGTGCTCCTCCGAGGCGCCGTAGTACTTGTCCATTATCTCGGGGCCCTGTATCGAGAAGAAGTTGGCTCCGGATTCGCTTGCCACCGCCCGGGCTATCATGGTCTTTCCCGTCCCGGGCGGTCCGTGCAGGAGGACGCCCTTGGGCGCGTCCACGCCGAGCCTCTCGAAGAGCTCCGGGTGCTTCAGGGGCAGCTCGATCATCTCGCGCACGCGGCGAAGCTCCTCCTTGAGCCCGCCGACGTCCTCGTAGCTCACGGCCGCCACGGAGACCCCCGGCTCCTTTCGGGCCGCCTCGAGCATGGTGAGCTCGGTCGTCTCGGCCACCTGGACTATCCCGGCCGGGTAGGTGCTCATCACTAGGAAGGGTATGGTTCCGCCCATCAGGGCCATCCCCGGGATGAATAGGATGTCCTCGCGAGCCACGGGCCGGTTGAGGAGGCCGCGCCTGATGACCGCCTCGAACCCCTGGCCGAACTTTATCTTGTTCTGGCCCTCGAGCACCGGCGCCAGCGTGAGCTTGCGCGCCGGCTTCGTCTCGGCCCGGGCCACTATGACCTTGTCACCGATGGAGAGGCCGGCGTTCTTCCTCGTCAGCCCGTCTATCCGCAATGTCCCCTTGTTCTCGTCCTGGGCCTGGACCATGCGCCAGGCCACGGCCCCCGTTGTGCGCCGGCCGCGTATCTCGACGATGTCGCCGGGCGAGATTCCCAGCGCCAGCCGGCTCGCGGTGTCGAGCCGGGCCCGGCCGGCACCGACGTCCTCCTGCTGGTTGGTCGGCGCCACGCGAAGGACAATGCTGTCGGCCATGCCCCGGAATCTCCCCGGCAGTAATCGAAGTGAAATGGATTAATCTTTCCTACAGGAAGGCCTGGAAGCCAGATGCCTCGGACTTCAGTCCGAGGTCGGTCAAGAAAGGCACGCGCAGGGACCCCGGACTTGAGTCCGGGGGGCCCGGACTAACAGCGCCTTCGCCGGCGGCGCTTCCTCTGCTTCCTAACCGCGTCGTCGATGTCGAGCTCGCCGCGTATGACCCGCCCGGCCAGCCCGTCCGATATGGTCACCGTCCCGCCGCTCGCGAGCCGGCTCTGGCGCTTGACCTCCCGGAGCTCGCGCCCCGTCGGCACGGTCTCCAGCATTTTTCGCACCACCGGGCCGCTGTGCATCGCGATGTCCATCGCCGCCTGGACGTGGGGCCGGTCGAAGCCGCGCGAGGTGGAGCGCTCGTTGATTATCTCGATGGGATAGCCCAGCCCCAGGAGCGCGTTGACTATCCGGTTGCGGTTGGGCGGGTCGCCGTGGCCCACACGGAAGCGCACCTCCCGGGCAGGGTGCGTGCGCAGTATGCTCCGCACCTCCTGCTGGAGCTCGGCGGGAGAATCCAGCTCCGCCGTGTGTATGACCGTGCCGTCGCCCGTGACAGCCATCCCCGAGCGCTTCCCGGGGTCTATGCCGAACGTCAGCCGGGCGTACTCGCCCTTGCCCATAAGCGCCTCCTCGGCCAGCGTGACGCTCATCCGGATGGAGCGCTCGTCCCGCCCGGGGACCACTATCCTGGGCCTGAAATTGACCGCCGCCTGCTCGGCCGCGGTCGTGATCACCACCCCGGCGTTGGAAGGTATCTCGTCGGAGGGATGGATGCTCAGGAAGGGCGCCTTGCGCGACCGGAGCTCCCGCACGAGCTCGTAGTAGACCTCGAAGTCCTCCGTGGCGACGGCTACGAGCTTCATGGGTGCGAAACCGTCAGCGCCGCTTCTTTTCCTTTTCGATTATCTCCTCGGTCTTGCGGATGCCCTTCTTGGCAATCTCGATGCCCTTCTCGACCACCTTGTCGACCACCCCGACGCCCCTGTCGATGGCGTGCTTGAGGTCCGGTTCGGACTCCAGGGCACGCCCCACTCCCTTGATCCCGCGGTCGGCCAGGTTCAGGGTCTTCTTGCCGGCGCGGCCGATGAACACCGCGGCGTCGTCGACAACATCCCCCGCCGTGTGCCGGGCGTGCGGGTCGGGTGGCGCCTGCCGGTCGGCCTGGCGCACGCCCTCCTCCACCTTCCGGACGCCCCGGTCGATAATCTTCCCGGCCCGGTCCGCCCCCTTGTCTATCAGGCGGGTGGCCTCGTCCACGGTCTCCTTCACATCCTCGCTCAAGCGTTTCCTGGTGCTCATCGATATCTCCTCCTTACCATGACGACAAGGATGGCGGCCGCCAGCGCCCCGGCCGACAGGACCGCCTCGAAGCCGGGTGCCTTGCCCCCGGGCTGGGCCTTCGCCCTGACCGTAACAGTGAAGTCGACCGAGGTTTCCGCCTTTCCGTCGGACACGACGAGCTTCAAGCGGTGCACGCCGGCCGGCAATGCCTTCGAGAACGACGACGACGTGCCGATGACGCCCGCCAGGTCGGAGCTCCAGCGGTATTCCAGCCGGTCGCCGTCGGCGTCCGTGGCCCGGCACTCGAAGAATATCTCCGCGCCAAAGGCGAATGTCTCCCCGTCGGACGGGCTGGACACGGAGACCTTCGGCGCCCGGTTGACGTCCCTGACATGGACCGTCCAGGAGGCGCTGGCGTTGGCCCGGCCGTCCGTGGCAGTGACGCCGACCGAGTGCGTCCCCGCCTGGGAATGGTCTGGCGAGTACAGGAAATCCTGCCCGGAGCTGACCTTCAGCCCGTCGAGGAGCCACTCGTAGGCCAGCCGGTCCCCGTCCGGGTCCGTGGCGGCGACCGAGAACCGGACGAGCTCCCCCTCGGCCAGGTCGACCGCCTCCGCCGACGGCTGGCGGGAGCCTATGGCGGGCGGGCGGTTCTGGCGCTCCACCGTGACGCTCCAGGACTGGGACGCCTGGGCGATTCCGTCGGACACCGACACGCGGACCCCGCGCGAGCCGACGTCGGCGCGGGAGGGCCGGAAGAGGAAGCTGTCCGAGGAGGCCCCGGCCACCGGCGAGCCGTCGATGTGCCAGGCGTAGGAGAGGGCGTCCCCGTCGGCGTCCGAGGCCCGGATGCTGAAGAGCTGTGAGGAGCCCTCGGCCACCATGACGGAGCCGGTGGGCGATGCGCCGAGCACCTGGGGGGCCCGGTTTCGCTCCCGTATCGCGACCGCGGCCGAGTCGTTTGCGTACATCCCGGCGCCGTCGCGCGCCCGGAGCACCGCCGTGAAGGTCCCGGCGGCCGGGTAGACATGGTCCACCTGCCCCGTCGTGCCCGAATAGTCGAACCGGCCGTCGCCGTCGTAATCCCACTCGAAGAGGAGGGCCGTGCCCTCCGGGTCGGCGCCCCGGCCCTCGAGCCGGACGGCCTCGCCGGCCCGCGCCGTGACATCCGGCCCGGCGGACACGGCCGGCGGGAGGGGAGGCGGGTCCAAGAGCGTCACGCCGAACTGCGAGGTGAACGAGGACGAGCCGTAGAGCAGCACGAGGCCAGCGGCGCCGGCATGCGCCCGGACCTGGAGGCCCATCCGCGAACCGTTCGGGAAGGCGGTCGCAGGCATCTGGAAAGAGGCCGGGACGGTGATGTTCCCGCCGGCCGGCACGCTGTACGAGCTCGTGGCGGTCCGGTTCAGCACCGTCCCGTCCCGGAGCGCCGTGAACTCGAACACGGCGCCGCCGACCGCGGACGGCCCGGTGTTGCTGATGTACGCCTTCACCGTGCAGTCCCCCCCGGCGGCTACGGGCTGGCCGAGCGGCTGGGCCCGCCAGGTGCCCACGTCTGCGAAGGCGGTTCCGGCCGGCACCGCGGCCGATGCCGGGCCGCCGGAGCCCGGCGGGACCAGCGTCAACGAGTTCTCCTGCTCGAGATAGAACGAGAGCGCCAGCCGGCCCGCCTCTGTTATGGAGACGGTGGTCTCGGTCCACGACTCGCCGGCGCCGTTGTCCTGCGCGGTGAGCCGGACGCGGTAATCGCCCCCTGAGGAGTAGGCGTGGGCCGCCGAGTCCTGCGTGGTCCAGCCGGTGGACGCCCCGTCGCCGAAGTCGAATGCCCAGTACACCACCGTGCCGTCGGCGTCGGAGCTCCCGGAGCCGTCGAACGTCAGGACCGTTCCGGTGCGGGCCGAGTCCGAGGAGGTCTTCAGCACTGCGTTGGGGGGCTGGTTGTCGCCCTCCACGACGAGGGTGGCGTTGGCCCGGTTGTTCGCCTCGTTGGTCTCGGCGATGAGGTTGTCGGGGTCGGCGACGGCGTGGATGGTGTGGCGGCCCGCCGAGGCCGTCCAAGAGAACGAGCCGGAGGCGCTCCCGCTCCCCGGCACCGAGAGGCCGAAGCGGCCGGCGAGCGTCCGCGGGCCCGGGGGCCCGTCGTAGATTCCCACCTCCGTCGAGGCGCCGACCGTGCCAGCGTTTCGGACCGTCACCTCGATGCGCACGCTGTCGCCTGCCGACGGGTTGGTCGGCACGAACGCGATGTCGCCGGGAAGTATCACGAGATCGGTCTTGACGAGCCCGCCCGGAAGGACCCGCACCTCCCGGTCGGTGGCGTTCCAGGCGATGCCGTTGGCCTCGAGCTTGCCGACCAGGGTGTAGATGGTCTCGGCCCCGACCGCCGGGGCGAAGGTGTCGAACGCCAGCCCGGGCGTCAGGTTGGCGGGGGCGCCGGGCACGCCCGTGTAATTCAGCCATCCCCTCACCGACCAGTTGGCGTCCGCGGAGGCCACCGGCAGGATGTCGGCCGTGAAGGCCGTGCTGCCTCCCGAGGCCGCCACGGACGAGGGCCGACCCCAGGAGCCCGGGATGGAAATGTTGAAGAAAAGCGCGTCCCGGCCAGTGGTGAACTCCGTCCGGGTCCAGTTCATGAAAAGGCGGAACGTCGCCGAGGACCCGCTCCCGGCGGAGTCGGGGCCGCTCCAGCCACCGGAGCGCAAGTCCAGGGCCCGCCTGACCGCCCCGTAGCCGTCGGCGATGCCGAACCCGAAGCCGGTGTTGTACTTGGGCGAAAGGCTAGCATTGTACGGCGAGCCCCGGGATTCGGCCGTCTCCTCGAGTATCTGTCGGACCTGGGCCGGCGCGAGCGCGCCGTTGGCCTCCCGCACGAGCGCGCACACCCCCGAGACGTGGGGGCAGGCCATCGATGTGCCCGACATCGAGACGTAGCTCGCGCCGGTGCCCGCCAAGGCGGACATTATGTTGCTGCCCGGCGCCGACAGCTCCGGCTTGAGTTCGTCGGAGAAGTTCAAATCGAAATCGCTCTGGCGCGGCCCCCTGCTCGAGTAGTACGCCAGCGTGTCGTCCGACCGACCCACGCTCCCGGAGTCGTCGGTGGCGCCGACCGTGATGGCCTCGTCGGCGGCGGCCGGGGCGCCCAGGCCCGTGTTGGAGGGGCCGTCGTTCCCGGCGGCGATGACCGCCACGATGCCGGCGCGCACCGCCTGGTTAACTATCTGCGATACGGCGTCGTTGCCGTCGCTCGAGGTGGAGGTTCCCAGGCTCAGGCTCATCACCGAGATGTTGTACTGGGCCCGGTGCTCTATGGCCCAGCGGATGCCCTCCATCACCTTGCCGGCCGGAGCCGTGCCCCAGGCGTTCATCACCTTGATGTCCACCAGCCGGGCGCCCGGTGCGGCGCCCTGGTATCTGTGCTGGGGGCCCCCGGTGCCCAGCGCGATTCCGGCGACGTGCGTCCCGTGGCCGTCGTTGTCCACCGGGTCGCCCGTGAACCACACGGTCCCGCTGCAGTCGTAACCGGCGACGTACTTGGGATCGGCCGTGGAGCCGTTGTCGTCGAGGTCGTCGAGCGACTCGTGGACGCGGTTGTCCACGCCGGTGTCGATGACCGCTATTGTGGTGCCGTTGCCCCGCACGCCCAGAATGTCCCAGACGTTGTCCAAATAGGTCGTCGAAGCCCTGACGCGCAGGGACGGGACGCTCACGTCCAGCGCCCGGTGGTACTCTGGCATGTACTCGACCATCACCACTGCCGGGAGGCGGGCGAGCCGGCCGAAGAACCTGGCCGGAACATCGTAGAGGGCCAGCGTGTCTATGTGCTGCGCGTCGTGCAGGCCGGAGCCGAATGCCCCGGCGGCCTCCTGGTCCTCCGGGCCGGGCCGGCGCGAGTAGTCGAGGAAGACGTTGGCGGCCGAGCCGGGGTCCATCGCATCGAGAATGTCGTCGATGCCGTTTTGGTCGGAATCCCGGTACCATGTCGACCACCAGCCGGCCGGCCGGCCGGCCGAGCCCGTCTCGGAAACCGTTCCTTCCCGCCCCCCCGCCAGGGACACCACCTGGGGGGCCAGAAGCACGCCCGCCAGGGCCAAAGCGACAATCGCCCTCATCTGCCCACGATTCTACCTTATTCGTGATGATAGGATATAATTATTGGTGCCCCGCCAATTGCTGGCAGGGGGCACAGAACTCTTTTTACCATCGGCCGCAATCGGGGCCCCCATGAAGCGCGCGTTCCTGTTGACGACGGCTGTTGCGGCGATGATGCTCCTGGGACTGCTCTCGGCCCTTCCGGCGGGCGCCCGGGCCGAGGGCCCGGCCTCCGGCGGTCCGGTCACGGTGGATGTCGGGCTCTACCTGATATCCTTTGGCAACTACGATGCCAACAAGGGCACCTACACGATGGACATGTACATGTGGTTCCGCTGGAACGCCACCTCTGCGCCGGCCGGCTTCACGGTCGAGAAGTTCGAGTTCATGAACGGGCGCGCATCCTCAAAGGAGAAGCTGTCCGACGAGACGAACAACGGGACCGGTGTCCGCGAAGTCTGGTACCGCGTGCAGGCCAACCTCTACTCGGACCCGCAGTTCAAGCAATACCCGTTCGACCAGCAACGGCTGCGCGTGCAGTTCGAGGACGCGAACCTCGCCTCGGGCAAGCTCGTCTACCGGCCCCTCGAGGACGAGAGCGGGCTAGACAAGCTGGTGAAGGTCGCCGGATGGCGACTGGACGAGACGTCGTTCGCCACGTCCGAGAAGGAGTACAAGTGGGGCGAGAGATACTCCCGCGTTACATTCGAGCTGGTCATCAGCCGGGAGCCCACCTCCACGGGCATCAAGACGCTGCTCCCGCCGATAGTGTTCTGCGTCGTGTCGGGGCTGAGCTTCTTCTTCCCGGCCGGGAAGCTCGCCCAGCGCATCGGGCTGGGCACATCGATGCTCATCAGCGCTGTCATGTTCCACATCAGCCAGACGGCGGCCCTGCCGCCGCTGGGCTCGCTCATCCTGATGGACAAGATAATGATAGCGACCTACTCCTTCCTGGGCGCCTCGCTGATAGTCACCGCCCTCATCTCGGTCAACGAGGACTTCTGGAAGAAGCCCCAGTACACGAAGCTCGCCAACCTGTACGGCGGGATCCTGTCGATACTGCTGCCGTTCCTGCTCTTCGGGGCGCTGACGGCGGTCTGACGGCCGTGAACCGTGAGCCGTGAACCGTGAGCCGTGACCGTAGAAGACCGCCCGGGGCGGTCTTCTCGGCCGAGAAGACCGGCCTGAGGCCGGTCTTCAACGGACCGTGACCGGGGGATCCGGGACCGGGAGACGGGCTGTGGTTCATCCGTCCCAGATCACGGATCACGGTTCACGGATCACGGTCGTTTTCTCAGCTGGTCGCTATGTCCTCCACGTCCACCGAGATCTCCGCGGTGTCCCCACGCATGCCCCCGCCGTCGTCGCTGCGGAGGATGTCGCTGGGCTTGCGCCGCTTCTCGTGGGGCGCCTGCATCGCCAGCGCCGCCGCCGGGATGCCGGAGCCCATGGCCGCCGTCGGGATGTTGGCCGGTATCATGATGACGGTGGCGTTCTCCTTGGAGACCTCGAACAGGATGTTCATCCAGCGCAGCTCCATCGCGAGCGGATTGTCCTCGTACTTCTTCGATGCGTTGACCATCTTGTCGGCCTGCTGCTCCTCGGCGGTGGCCAGTATCACGCGGGCCCGGCGCTCCCTCTCGGCCGACGCCTGGAGGGCGATGGCGTTCTGGAGCCTCTCCGGGATGGCTATCTGCTTGAGGACGACGTTGGTCACCTCGACGCCGAAGCTCTGCGCCTGGGGCATCAGGCTCTGCTGGATGGCCTGGCCTATCTCGATCGTGCCCGAAAGCACCTGGTCGAAGCTCTTCTGGCCGCAGACGTCGCGAAGCATGCTCGCGGCGAGGTTGGTGGTGGCGTCGGCGTAGTTCATTACCGTCGTGACGGCGATCTCGACGTCGAGCACCCGGTAATAGATGACGGCCTCCACCGCGATGGGAACGTTGTCCTTGGTAAGGGTGCGCTGGGTCTGGACATCGCAGGTGCAGAGCCTCATGTCCACCACGTAGGGTATGCTGTCGATTATCGGGTTGATCCAGATGAGCCCCGGGCCCTTGACAGCTATCAGCTTTCCCAGCCGGAGGACGGGCGCCCGCTCCCACTGCTTCATTATCCGGACGCCGGACATCAGGACCACCGCCCCGATTATTATTGTTATCAGGATTCCCGTGACTCCGCACAGTACCTCGATCATGGTTCTTTGCCCCCGTGTCTCCTTTTGTTGCCGGAAGGATAAATAGTTTGCGCGGTTTTTGGGTTAATCCTAAATAGGTGACATTTTCCCATTTTCAATTTTTATTTTTGATATAAAAAATTAACCCGCATTTTCCGCGCCGCTGCCTCTGGCCGAAAGCAGCGTCTCCAGTATCTCCTTTGTCTCGCTGAGACGGCCGCCGCCCTGCGGCCAGGCGGAAAGCTGCTCCTCGTAGCGGCTCTCTATCCGGTTCACCATCTCCCAGGTCCTCTTGCGTATGTCCGGCGTGGCCTGACCCTGCAGGCTCGCCACCAGGAAGACGTGAGCGCCTTTCTGGCACAGGAAGCGCAGGTCCCCGAAATTGAGCTCGTCCAGCCGTTTCTTGCCGCCGGGATCGAACGAATCCCTGGCAAAGTCCTGGATTCCGACGAGCATGCTGATTATCCGGTCGCCGTCGACGTCCTTGCGGGCCCGGTCGCTGATGGCGTGGCTGAGAAGGGACCCGTCCTTGTAAAGGAGGAAAACGTGGTCGACGGTGTACTTCCCGGTGGGCTCCACGCGGTCGAACACGTCATTGATGCGGAGCATCAGGATGAGGCCGAACGCGATGACGAGGTAGGACGAAAGGAGGAATATGTCCGGCAGGGAGCCGGAGTGGTAGATGCCCCGTATAACGAAGTGGGCGTAGAGCAGGTCCCCCAGGGCGAACAGGATGATGCCGGCCGTCAGGAAGCGCCAGTAGATAAGGAGCCTCGCCCGCCGGTAGATGGCCAGGATGGCCACCAGGAAAAGCAGGAGGATGGAATCGAGGAACGGGTAGGCCGAGACCGTCACGGCCGAGAGGATGTCCGCTGAGTCGGCATAGCCGATCATCACGGCCGGCAGGACGAAGAACACGAAGAACACGAACCAGCCCAGGAATATGAGCACCAGGTTGCGGACGGTCAGGTAGTCATGGTACTTCCACACGGTCTGGACCCCGATGAATATCAGCGGGCCGTAGCCCAGTATCCAGAAGAGATCGGCGAGCGAGGGGTACGGGACGTTCTCGCCGAGAGCCATCTCGTAGTAGCCCCAGAGCACCTCGGCGACCAAGAAGAGCGACATCCCGGCCAGGATGGATACCCCCATCGCCTGGAACCCCCCGCCGGAGCGGGTGGTGACGATGTAGAGCGATACCAGGACGCAGAGGGCCACGCCCGCTATTGAAAGCTGGTCGGAGCAGGCGCGCGCCTGGCTCTCCGGAAGGAAGACCGGAAGCACGGACAGGGCGATGATGAGCGGCAGGGCGATGGCCATGGCCAGCTTGACGTTCGGGCCGGATGTGGCAGGCTCGCCCATCGCTGAAACGAAGGGAACTCCCGTCTATATAATGGTTTTTTGTCGGGATGCGAGAGCCGGGAAAGCGGCGATGTGCAGGTCCCTACCGGTATCCACGGGACGGGCGGGAGTGTCTGCCCACCCAGTGCCTGCCCTGTTCCCGGCGATGCCCGGGCCCCGGCTGCGGGCGCCCAAAGCCGAAATTTTTGGGCGGGGCCGCCCGGTCGTAATCGAACCCCGCAAGCGAGCGGCGCTCTATCCTCTGGCCCAGGAGCCGCTCTATGGAGCGGACGAGGCTATCGTCCTCCTCGGTCACGAGCGTGAAGGCGTCCCCGGTCCTTTCGACCCGGCCCGTGCGCCCTATCCTGTGCGTGTAGGCGTCGGGCGTGCCCGGGATATCGTAATTTATGACGTGCGAGATGGTCGAGACGTCAATACCCCTCGCTGCGATGTCGGTGGCCACCATTATCTGGTACGCGCCCTTGCGGAACCCGTCCATGGCCGCCTGGCGCCTGCTCTGGGACAGGTTGCCTTGGAGGGAGGTGGCCTTGAAGCCGGCGCCCTCCAGCGTCTCCCCCAGGCGTTTGGCCCGGTGCTTCGTGCGCGTGAACACGAGCACGGACCTGGTATCGGTCCGCCTCAGGAGCTCGATGAGCAGGGGCGTCTTGAGGTGCTGGGGGACCGGGAACAGCGCGTGCGTAACGGTCTCCACTGGAGCGCTGTTGCCCACCTGGACCGTAACCGGGTCGTGCATGAAGTCGCGTGCCAGCCGTCTTATCTCGTCGGCCAGCGTGGCCGAAAAAAGCAGCGTCTGGCGCTTCTTCGGAACGGAGGAAAGTATCCTGCGGATGTCCGGCAGGAAGCCCATGTCCAGCATGCGGTCGGCCTCGTCCAGGACGAGCACCTCGACATGCGAAAGGTCGATGTTCCGCCGCTCCATGTGGTCCAGGAGCCGGCCCGGGCAGGCGACGACTATGTCGGTCCCGTTGCGCAGGTTGCGGATCTGGGACTCCATCCCGACGCCGCCGTAGACCGTGGCGCTTCGGATGCCGGTCCTCCGTCCCATCTCGGCTATGGCCTGGTTTATCTGCTCGGCAAGCTCCCGGGTGGGGGCTATGATGAGCGCACGGACCGGCCCCCGGGGCCGGTTGAGTAGCCTTTGAAGTATCGGCAGCACGAAAGCGGCCGTCTTCCCGGTCCCCGTCTGGGCCTGGCCCATGACGTCCTTTCCCTCAAGCACGGGCGGAAGGGCCTGCGCCTGTATCGGGGTCGGTTCCACGTATCCCATCGCCTTTATCGAGGCGGCTATGCTCGGATTCAGCCGAAACGATTCGAAGTCCATACACATTACCTACTTCTTTCTGAAGCGAAGGAAACGGTCCTTACTATATATCCTAGAGCCAAGATTGACCCCACGAGCCTAGCCAGCACGGCGCAGGCGATTGGAATATATGGGCGCTGGTATTAGATACTAGGAGAATTATAAACATCCAGACAAGACCACCGGGGAAGATTGTCCGGACGAAGCGGTTTTCCGAAAGGATTTCTGCGCAGGCGGACTTGATTCTCCAGGGCTATGTCGGAAAAGTAGAGAGTGAGAATATGGGATACGGAGACAGAGACAGGAGCGGGGGCTTTGGTGGCCCCAGAGAGATGCATCAGACGAAGTGCTCGGACTGCGGGAAGGATTGCGAGGTGCCGTTCAAGCCCACCGAGGGCCGGCCGGTATACTGCAGGGATTGCTTCCAGAAGCATCGCCCTCCACGAAAGTTCTAAGCAGGAACTGAAGCAGGGTCGGCCCGGGAGACCGGGCTGAAACATAACAGCGCCCGGGTTTTTCCGGGCCCCAATTTTTTGTGATGACGGGTTCGAGCGGAGCTTTTAGATTGTGCGGGCCCGGTGGGACCTTATTGCAAATCAATTTGCGGCTCGCTCCGCTCCCGCAAATTGACGATTCGTGCGGCGGGCCTGCCCGCCGCACTCGCTCCAAATTGCATGGCAATTTGTCGCTTCGTGCGACGCCTCTTCTCGCCGGGCCAGAGGCGTCGCACTCTCGAATCCCACCGTGCCCGCTTCGGTGCGGTGAGTGAAAGCGGGCCCGGTGGGATTCGAACCCACGTCTTAGACTCCGGAGGCCTAAAGTATATCCGAGCTAGCCCACGGGCCCATCTGCGAGGGTGAAACGCCTTCAGGTTCATTAACCCTGCGGATGGGAAGTCGGCGCCTTCCGGCAGGATTATGGACTGCCAGCGCTGTCGCGTTCCCCATGGCCACGTATGTCTCGATGCTCCGGGGTGTCAATGTGGGCGGAGCGGGAAAGGTCAAGATCGGGGAGCTTAAACGCCTTTATGAATCGCTTGGACTCGAGGCCGTCAGGACCTATATCCAGAGCGGCAATCTGGTCTTCCGGTCCCCGATACGAAGCGCCGGAGCGCTCAGCTCTACGCTCGAGCGCGGGATTCTTGACGAATTCGGCCTTGATGTGACGGTGATTCTCCGGACCGGGCAGGAGCTCGAAAAGCTGGTCCTGCGCAACCCGTTTGTAAAGGCAACCCCGCGGGAGACCGACAAGATGCACGTGACGTTTCTCTCGGACCTGCCGAAGCCGCAAGCGGTGGCCGCCCTCAGCCTTTCGCCGGGAGGCCGTGACCGGTACGAGATATCGGGGAAGGAGATATTCCTGTACTGCCCCGACGGCTACGGCCGCACGAAACTCAACAACAACGCACTCGAAACGAAGCTCGGCGTCCGGGCCACGACCCGGAACTGGGCGACGGTGACGAGGCTTCTGGAAATGGCCCGGGAGTGATGATTCTTGAAGCTCGGCAAGCTCCTTGTTGCCAGGGACCGGAGAGCGTGGCGCTCATGGCTTGCGAAAAACCACGGCAAGGCCAAGGAGATCTGGCTGGTCTACTACCGGAAGTCCTCCGGGCGACCGCGGATTCCATACAACGCTGCCGTCGAGGAGGCCCTGTGTTTCGGCTGGATTGATAGCACCGTCAAGCACGTTGACCGTGAGCGTTTTGCCCAGAGGTTCTCCCCCCGTAAGCCCAAGAGTTCACTCTCGCAGGCCAACAGGGAGCGGGTCCGGATGCTCATTCGCCAGAAGAGGATGACCGCCGCCGGACTTTCGGCCCTGGCGGGAGTGTTCGATCCCAAATCGGACAATCCCGGGGAGTTCAAGGTTCCCCCTGAGATCCTCGGGCCCCTGAAAAGGAACAGGCTGGCCTGGAGAAATTTCCAGCGCCTTCCTGCCGAGTACAGGCGCATTCGTATCGCCTACATCGAAAGCCGCAAGCGTCACGGGCCGGAAATGTTCCGGCGGAGCCTGGAACATTTCATCAAAATGACCGAACGGAAGAAAACGTTCGGCATGATGAAATGATTTTGAACAACCGATAAACACAACGGCCGTGAAATGGGGTCGGGGAATGCCCTGGGAGACGGACCATGGCCGACGTCAAAGCCGCAACGCAGAAACGGGCGGTAATCCTGACCGCCGACAAGGTCGAGGACCTCGAGGTGATATTTCCGTATTTCCGGCTCCTCGAGGCCGGTTTCGAGGTCGACCTCGCGGCGCCGAAGAAGGGCCCAATCGGCGGGGAGTACGGCTACCAGCTCGAACCGGGCAAGACCTTCGACGAGATCGACCCGGCGAAGTACGATCTGCTGCTTTTACCGGGCGGGACCCCGGACGGCGCTCCCACGACGGTGCGCCGAAATCCCAGGGCGCAGGCGATCGCGCGCTAGTTCATGGGTGCCGGAAAACCGGTCGGCGCGATCTGCCACGGGCACTACACGCTCATCTCCGCAGGCCTTGTCAAGGGCCGGAGGATGACATCGTTTTGGGGCGACGGCGTCCCCGACGAGCTCAAGGCCGCCGGGGCCCTCTACGAGAACAGCGAGGTGGTGGTGGACGGCAATCTCGTGACATCGCGTTTTCCGGGAGACCTGCCTGCATTCATGAGGGAGATAATGAAAAAGCTGCCCGCCCTCTGACGTGTCGCCCCGGTCTGCCGGTGTGTTCTCAGAGATCGAGCTTCCGGCCGTCGACATCCACCGACGGCCGCAGTAGGATGCCGTCGACATGGATACCGGCGCGCGTCTTCCCGCCGAAGGTCGAGTTGTCCCCGAGCGCGAGGTGTATCGTCCCGGTGACCTTTTCGTCCTCGAGGGGGTTGCCGATGAGCTTCGCCTTCGGGTTCAGGCCTATGCCGAACTCGGCCAGGTTGTAGGCGTTGTCGGGCCGGTCCAGCTTGGAGGCGGCCCCCTCCAGCATCCGGGCGAAGGCCTCCGCCTGCGGCCCGCCGGAGATTTGTTTGCCGAGGCCTTTCCTGACGACGATCTTCACGGGCTTCTTCAGTATGCCGATTCCGGCGAGCGCCCCGGTGACCACGATCACGCCCTCGGCCGTGCCCTCGACGGGAGGGACGAAGAGCTCCCCTCCGGGGAGGTTGCCGAAGTCGCCCTTTTTGTGCAGGAGCCCCGTGTCGGCCACCCATTTGCGGCCATCGACGGAGAAGGTGATGTCGGTGCCGTCGGGCGTCGAAACATGGACCGTCCTTGCCTTCCCTATCAGCTTCACCAGCCGGTCCGCCTGCCTCTTCACCAGCCCGAAATCGGCCGTCATCCCGCCCCGGCTCATCATCTCCTCGGTCATCATCGGCATGGTGGCGATGCGAGCCCCGGCGAGGTTGGCCTCCTTCCGGGCCTGCGTGTGCGATATCGAGTAGGCTGTCGGGGCGATGACGACGTCGGCCGTTTTCATTATCGCCGCGACCGGCGCCGGCGGCTCCTCGCCGTGGCGCGTGCGGGGGAGCATCTTGACCAGTATCGCCTCGGCCCCGGTCTCCTTGGCGGCCCAGTGGAGCGCCTCGCCGATGTCCTCCTTGAGGATGTCCGTGACGATGACGGCCATCTCGCCCTTCTTCACCTTCAAACAGGTGTTCACCGCGGTGCGCGCTCCGGCCATGACGCTCATTGCATTTCCCCCAGGGGCCGCGATATATCCGAATAGGCCATACTTAATGAATTCGCTCGACGGACGGGTCGACCGGTAAACCGGTAAACCGGAAAACCGGTAAGCCGGTGAACCGGTAAACCGGTATACTACTGAGCCGGCGAACCGGAATGCACGTGAGAATATTGGAACCTTCTCTCCATCGTCAAAGACGTACCGGTTTCCCGGCATACCGGATTACCGGTTTACCCGTCGTCCGGCCAACCGGAAAGATCACTTCTTCTGCCCGGACTCCTTCTTGAACTCGGTGTAGCCGCACTTCCCGCAGGAGGTCCGGTCCCCGTGCGACGCCAGGAATATGCCCGGACCGCACTTGGGGCACCAGGTGTTCTTGCGCGCCACCTTTCCGTCCTTGACCGTGTAGTAGCGGGCGATGGTGTCCTTCTTGGCCTTGCCCTTTTCCTTGCCCTTTTCCGCCATGCCGCCGCCTCCTTATTTCTTCGGCGCGCCCTCCTTCTTGGGCGCCGCCTTCTCCGCCTTCGCCTTCGCCTTCCTCTCCTTGAGCTTGTTGCGAACGAGCGTCCGGTCGCGCTCGACCTTCATTGCCGACTCCTTGGAGGCGTAGACCTTCGCATAGCCGGTGCACTCCGGCCTGCCGAACCGGGCCTTCATGGAATCGATTATCACGTTTTCCTTCTTCTCGTTGAGAATCGCCGAAAGCTTCTCCCGAACGCTGTCGCGGTCGGGGGATTTCTCCTTCACGTGCGCGATGCGGAAGCGCACCTCCGTCCTCCCCAGCAGGACGTTGTCCTTTTTCGAAACGACCAGTATGTCCATAAGGGCTTTCCCCCCTCAGAGGGCGGCTAAGGTGCTGGGGGTATATCTATTTAATTGTTGGGGGCGGGGGAGGTTTTTTATCGTCGGGCGCCGATTCCAAACAAACACCGGCGCGCCGCGCGCGCCCGCGGCAGGCCGGGGGGGATGGGGGCTTCCTGGACGAGCGTTCCGGACCATCGGTGCTTTTCGAGAGCGACGGGCTCCCGGTGAAAAACCGGATGCTCGTCGTGGTGGCTGCCTATTCCGTCCTGGCATTGGGCACCTTCGTGCTCTGCAGGTATCTTTTAGCATCGCAGAACGCCCTGGGGTGGGCCTTCCTGGCCGTGTCTGTTTTCAGCGCGGTAATGGCCGCGGCGCTCCTGGTCCAGACCCGCAACATCGGGAGTGTGGTGGCGTTCGAGCACGGCATTCTCATCCCCTATCATGCCAGCCACCCGGTGCCTTTTTTTCAAAGGTACAACAAGGTGGTCCCCTGGATCGACATCATCGGCATCGAGAGGAGCCACGGCCTGCGGGTGATACTCGCCGACGGCCGGGACTTCCTCGTGCTCCTCCACCACGACGGGATAGACGAGCTCGAAAGCCTCATCCGCCGGAAGCTTTCCGGAAAATAGGGGCCTTCCATCCGTCGCGGGGCTCGAGCATCCCGAGGAGCCTTCCGGCCCGCTGCCGGCTGCGCCCGTCCACGGTCACGACGACCATCCCTCGCCCGGGCATGCCGTAGAGCACCTTCGCCCCGGCGGGCGCGAGGAGTATCGCCGGTATCGCCGCCAGGTCCTCCTCCCCCTCGACCTCGAGGAGCACCCGCCCGCCGGATTCGACACGAAGCATCGCCCCCTCGAGAGCTTCCCAGAGCCCGGCGGTGACGGTGGCCGGGGGATTGCGCGCCCGGGCCCGCTCGCCCGGGAGCCCCTGCAGGCGTTCCCGGAAGTCGCGCCCGTCGCAACGCTGGGTCTTGTAGTCGAAGACCGCCAAGGCCACATCGTAGCCCGCGTCGAGGAGCGTCAAGGCGACCATGTCGCCGACGGCGATTAGCGTGTCGCTACGGCGCACATGGGAGGGGAGGTCGCCCGTGGCTATGACCGGGCCGAGGGGCTCCCGCATCGCCTCGCGGGCCGCTTCCGGAAGGGCCAGGTGGGGACCGGTGCCGGACATTCCATCGCCTCACTTCTGGGAAAGGCGGCGTATCCTTTCCATCACGTCGTCGAGCTCCAGGGCGTCGGTCTGAGAGCGGGATGGAGGCCGCGGCGGGGGCGGAGGAGGCGGCCGGGGCGCGTCGGCGCGGTATCCGGGAGGGGGCGGAGGGGGAAGCTCCCGCGCCTGCGGGGCGGCGGTCCCGCCCGCCCCGGGAGCCTGGTCCGGCTCCTCCGGCTGGTAGTCCGGCCGCTCGAACAGGGGGCCGGTGTCGTTGGCTTCGCGAGCGGGCTCCGACGGGGGCCTTTCCACGAGGCCGTCGAACGGGCCCGCCCGTGATCCGTCCTCCATGCCTTGGGCGCCCTGGTCCGGGAGGCCATACGACCCGGCACCTCCCGATTCGTAAAGCGGTGCCTCCGGCTCGCCTGCCGGCTCGTGGGCCGGGATAAGTTCGGCCGCCAAAGGTTCGTGGGCCGTGCTGGCCGGCTCGTAGGCCCGGAGAGGGGGCTCATCCGCGGGAGGCGGATAGGCCCCGAAGGAGCGGCCTTCGATTGGAGGATGGGCGTCCATGGGCTGCGCCCCGGCCGGCGATTGCGCCACGCGAGCGTCGTCCGTGGGCTGCCAGGCGTCCCGCTTCCGGCTCCGGTGGACGGCGTAGCCGGCCACGCCGCCGGCGGCGGCGATTATCGCTACCATGAGCAGCAGGGCCCAAAGCCACGGGAATCCCCCTCCGGGCGACATGGGATCGACCGGCGGAGGTGGCGGCGGCGGCGGGGGCGGGGGCTTGGGCGCCTCGAGGAGCTCGAGCCTCAACAGCGTGAAGTTGAATACCACGGCCCGCCCGTTCGAGACAGCCTTGGCGGTGATTGTGTAGTTCTCGGGCCGGGTGGTGTTGAGCGTCGCGACCTCGAGCATGACGTCGGTGCTTTCGCCGGGGCCGAGCTCCACGGTGGCGTTGGAAAATGCCGACCTCCATCCTTCCGGCAGGTTGAGCGTGAGAAGGTCGAAGCTGTCGTTGCCGTTGCCGAGGTTCTTCACGGTGACCGTGAAGCTGGCCGACTGGCCCTGCGTTATCGTTGCGTTGGGGGGCGCGGCCTCCACCTGCACCTTGTACCACTGCAGGATGGACACCTTGAAGAGCCGGGTGGCGGTGTTCCCTCCCGAGCCGGTGGAGGTGATGTTGAGGACGTGGTCCCCGGCCAGGGTCGACGAGGGGTTGGCCACGACGAGATCGAAGGTCGCCTCCGTGCGCGCCGGCAGGTAGAGCGCCTGGCGCCCCAGCGAGGCGTTCCAGCCGGCCGGCGCCGTCGCCCTGAAGAAGACCGTGTCGTTGCCGTTGCCGGCGTTGCGGACCGTTATCCGGTAGGTGAGGCTCGCGCCGGCGGCCATCTGGTCTGCCGGGCTGTCGACGGTAAGCTCGGTCCGGTAGTCCTGCCTGACCATCGCGCGGAACTTGTGCGACTGCACGATGGACTGGGACGAGCGCGCCGAAACATTGATCGTGACGCTGTCGTTCGCGAAGGCGTTCTTCGGGATGTCGATGAAGAACGAGAGGTTCATCCTCTGGCGGGCCGAGAGCGTGAAATCGGACATCGAGAGGTTCAGCGGCCAGCCGGGCGACCTCCCAACCGTGACATACGAGACCGCGTAGGTGTCCTTGCCGTTCCCGGGGTTCACCAGCGTGAAGTTGCAGCTCACGCGCTCCCCGTTGTCGACCTTGAAATCGCTCTCGATGTCCGTGGTGAAGTTCATGCCGAAGACCTGCTTGGTCCTGCAGGTCAGGTTGACCGTCTGCGCATAGCTCGCGTTGCCCTTCGAGGTTATGCCCAGTCGGGTCGACCACTGCTGCCCGGCGGTGGCGTTGGCCGGGGGCCAGACGGTGTAGTTCAGCTCCGCCGAGGAGGACCGGTTGATGTACACCTCGTCCAGGGGAAGGCTCTCGTTCCAGCCGGGCGGCGGGCCGTCGCCGGTGCGCCGGAGCATATAGGTGTCGTTGGCGGTCCCGGCGTTCTTCACGCTCACGAAGAACCGGGCCGGCGCCGACGGCTCGACCTCGAGCTCGGCCGAGGTCACCACCACGACGAGCCCGTGGTAGAGCACGTCGAGCGGGACCTGGCGGGCGTTGTTGCTTTCGTTTTTCTCGCGCACCAGGTTTTGCGGGTCCACCTCGACCTTCAGGATGTACTTGCCCCGGCTGGCGACCCACTCGGTCGAGATGTCCTTTGTGGTGTTGGCCTCGAAGGCGGGCAGGGAAAGGTTTGCGATGACCTGCCCGTTGAGGCTGAACCGGCAGGCGACGGTCCCGTTGACCGGCAGGGTGCCGTTGTTGCGGAGCTTTGCGGTGAAGTTGACGGTCTCTCCCTCCACGACCTCGCGCACGGAGGCGGCGGGCCCCTGCTCCACCCGAAGGTCGATGAAGTCGAGGCTCACGTCGATGTCGCCCGAGAAGACGATGGCGTAGTCCTGGGGCCCGGAGGGCACGTTCTTCCCGGTGACCTTTATCGTCCAGGTCCCGGGCTCGGGCTTCTTGACCAGGAAACCCTCCAAATTGTTCAGGTCGTCGGGGTTTCCGCCGGCCCGCGACTCGCCGTTTGTGAAATTGTTGCCGTGATAGGTCAGTCCGGAGGGGCTGGTGACCTCGAGATCGAGGTCGTTGACGAGCTCGCGGGCGGCGGCTGCCGAGCCCGGCGGGTCGGTCCAGGCCAGCATGACCTTGAGCGGGGAATCCTGGCTCAGGACCGTGGCGTTGTACATCATCTGCTCGTCGGTCCGCAGGGGCACCTTCTGGTCCTCGGAGAGCACCTGGTAGGTGAGGTTGCCCAGGAGGGTCCGAGCCACGTTTATCCGCCCGAAGCCCTGGCCCATCCCGGGGTAGGCGTAGGTGGAGCTCATCGCCTCGGCGCCGTTTGCAAGCAGCGCCTTCATCAGGGCCGGGCTGGGCGAAGCCTCGTAGTTGTCCCGGTAGTACTGCACGATGAGCGCCGCCGCGCCTGCGGCGCCCGGCGCAGCCATGCTGGTGCCGTCGTGCGTCGAGTACTGGTTGCCCGTCGCGGCCTGGCAGGAGGTGACCTGCGCTCCGGGCGTCATCACGTCCGGTTTCCGGCGGCCGTCGTTCGTGGGCCCGTTGCTGGAGAAGCCCGCTATCTGGTCCGGCGCAAGGGGCCGGTTGTTCCCGGTGGCCCCGATGGTGATGACGTTCTTGGCCGTGGCCGGCTCCCTGATGCCCTGGAAGGCCTCGTTGCCGGCCGCGAAGATTATGATGATCGACTGGTTGCCCGGATATGACGAGTTGCAGTCGCGCACCGCCCGGTCGTAGGCTATGGCCATGCTGCCGTAGGTGCCGTGGAGCGAGGATTCCCCCCAGCTGTTCGTGACTATGTCGGCGCCGTTGTCGTAGGCCCACCTGATGCTCTCCCCGTTGGCGGATTCGGTCGCTATCCCGCTCAGCGAGATGCCCTGTATCCCGATGAGCCGGGCTCCGGGCGCCATGCCGGCGTACTTGCCCGATTGGCCCTCGCCGGTCCCGAGCACCGTCCCGGCCACATGCGTCCCGTGGGCTATCTGGTCCGTCCAGGCCGCCCCGCCCATGTAGGACCGGTAGGCCACCTTCTTCGACGAGAGGTCCTGGTGGCTCCCGTCGACGCCGGTGTCCTGGACGCAGACGATGACGCCCTTTCCGGTGGCAATGCCCTCGAACTGCGAGCTGTTGTAGCTCCAGAGGCTCCTTCCGTCGCCGGTGAAGTTGCCGTCGCCCGACTGGCGCACCCCGAGGATGCGCCCGTCGTTGTCGTTGAGCAGGTCCGGCGGGTAGATTGGCTCTATCCACTGCGCCTCCGGGAGGAAGGCGATGCTCCGGGCGAACGCAACGTCGGCGAGGAGGCGCACCCCGAGCCAGTCGCGGCCGAGAACCTCGAGCCCGAGCGACCTGAGCCTGTATTCCAGGCCCTCCCCGTCCTCGAAGAAGAGCACGTTCATCAGGATCGCGCCCCGCTCGCCGGCCAGCGCCGGGTGGAGCTTGTAGCCGGGGTGGTAGGCGCCGGTCCACCTGACGAACGACAGCCGTTCCACCGCCTGTTCCTGCATCGGGCTCATGCGCACGATGAAGGCGTAGTCCGGAAGGTAGCCGAAGAGCACGGCGCCGGTCGCGGCGACCGCCTCCTTCCACCGCTCCTCCACCGGCCCGGTGAACTGCACGATGCGGTACGGGCCGGCGTCCGGGGACCTGAGATCGTCCGGCACCGGCGCCTCATCCTTCAGCGGGTCGAACGTCCCCGCTTCAAGGTAGAGCCGGATTCCGGCCCCGGTGGGCGGGCTGTCCGCCACGGCCGGCAGGCTCAGCAAGCCGGGCAGGAAAAACAGCATCGCCGCCGCAAAAGCCATCGGCCGGAGCATGGATTCTTTCCCTCGCCAATCCCTACAAAGTACGCGTATATAACTTTAGTGTTACGTGTTTCGAACTATCTGTCAAGGACCTCGTCCAGGCTTCCGCTGCGGTAGCCCTCCAGGTCGGCGGTTATGTACGCGAACCCGAGCCGCCTGAGCCGGCGGGAGACCTTCTCCATGACCCCCCTGCCAGCCAGCCGGGGCACCGCCCCGGGCTCGACCTCGATGCGTGCAATATCGCCGTGGTGCCTCACGCGCACCTGGCGAAAGCCCAGCGAGCGAATGTACTCCTCGGCGCGCTCGATGCGCCTGAGCTTGTCATCGGTGATGCGCTCGCCGTAGGGGATGCGCGACGAAAGGCACGCCGAGGACGGCCGTTCCGCCACCGGGAGGCCCAGGGCGCGGGCCATCCGGCGCACCTGCGCCTTGGTCACCCTGTTCTCCAGGAGCGGGTGGAGCACCCCCGCCTCGGTGGCCGCCTGTATCCCGGGCCGGTGCTCCCGCGTGTCCGAGAAGTTGGCGCCGTCGGCGACGGCGGGGAGCCCCTCCCGCCGGGCCGCCTCCCTCATCTTCCCGGCGAGCCCCTGCCGGCAGAGGTAGCACCGGTCCGGAGGGTTCCGGCAGAAGGCCTCCCCGGCGAGCTCGTCGTGCTTCACCACTATGTGGCGGATCCCTATGTGCCTCGCAAGCCGCCGGGCCTCCCTGAGCTCGGAGCCGGTGAACGTCTGTGAATCCACCGTGACGGCCACTGCCCTGTCCCCCAGCGCCTCCTGCGCGAGCCTGGCGAGCACCGCGCTGTCCACGCCGCCCGAGAAGGCCACTGCGAGGCCGCCGGTTCGCGCCAGCGCCCGGCGCACGCGCTCCATCCTCCGCTGGACCGCTTCGGCGCTCATGCTCCGGCCGTCTCTCCGGGGCCTACTTCCGGCGCTTCAGCAGGAGGACCGCCGCGGCGACCCCTGCGAGCAGGAGGACGCCCTCGAAGCCGGGCGACTGCTTCGGCGGCGGGCTCTTGACCTTGAAGGTGACCTCGCTGGATACGGTCTCCTTGCCGTCGGTGACCTCGCAGCGGACGAGGTGGGTGCCCGGCTTGAACGTCAGCGTCATGTCCGCGAGCGAGCCGATGACCACGCCGTTGTCGGTCCACTTGTAGGCGAGCCGGTCGCTGTCCGGGTCGGAGGCCATGGCGACCAGCCTGACCTGGGCGCCGCTGCTAAACACGGCGTTGTTCTGGGGCTGGTCGATGCCGAGGACGGGCTTGCGGTTCACGTCCGTGACCTTGATGGTCCAGGTGACCTCGACGCGGCCGTACGGGTCGGAGACGACGACCGTGAGCCTGTGGGTTCCGGCCGCCTTGAAGTCCGCGGTGTACTCGAACCCGGCGCCGTCGGCGTCCTGCAGCCTGCCGTCAAGGCTCCAGGTGTACTCGAGAGGGTCGTTGTCGGCGTCGGTGACGGTGATGGCGAAGGACTGGCTTTCGCCCTCGTCCAGGTTGACGCCCTTGGTCGAGGTCGGGGCGTAGCTCTTCACGAGGGGGAGGTCGTTCACGTTCTCGACGGTGACATTGGTCCGGTACCTGGCCGAGAGGCCGCCCCCGTCCGTGGCGACAAAGACGATGGGCACCTTGCCGAAGAAGTCCTTCGCCGGGGTGATGGTCACGGAGCCGTCGAGGTTGAAGCCCACGGTGACCTGTGCGGCCTCGTACTCCGCGGAGTACACGAGCGCGTCGCCGTCGACGTCCTTGAAGACGCTGCGGAGGCTGTTCGTGCTTTGGTAAATGGTGTCCTCGTCGAATGACATCCTCTCCAGCGAGCCGGCCACGGCCGGCGCGTCGTTGACCGGCCTCACTGTGACCTTGACCTCCGCGCTGGCGGGATTGGCTATGCCGTCGGTCGCGATGAAGCCGACGGTCTCCTGGCCGTTCCAGTTCGGGACAGGCGCGATGGTCACCTTCGCCTGCTGGTCGATGGTGACCTGGAGGTGGCCCCCGGTGTTCTCGGCGTTGAGGGTAAGCGTCTCGAAGCCGTCGAGGTCGGTGAAGACCCTGGCAAGGTCGAGGCTGGAATCGACCGTGTCCTCGTCCATGGCGATGTCGGCGATGGTTGTCGCGGTGGGGGCGTGGTTGGTGTGCAGGACGGTGACGTTGACCATGGCGGCCGCCTCGAACTCGCCGTCCGAGGCGTGGAAGGTGATGGCCTCCTTGCCGGTCCAGAGGTCCTGGGCATTGAACGTGACCGGGAAGGGCGACGACACCCCTATCTTGACGGAGACCTTGTCATTGCCTGTGGTCGTGAAGGCCAGCTTGGAGTCGACGTCGGCGAAGATGTCGTCGAGCTTGAGGCCGGTCTTTTCCCCGCCTTCGAGCATCGAGAAGTCGGAAATGTACTTCTTGACGGTCGGCCGGTCGTTTACTGCCGATACCGTCACAACCACATCGGCGTTGGCGCCGTTGGCGTTGTACGGGTCCTTCGCGGTGAACCGGATGGTCTCCTGGCCGTTCCAGTCCTTCTTCGGGGTGAGCGTGGCAACGCTTCCGGCAAGCGTCACGTTGATCTCGGTGTTGCCCGAGAAGCTGTAGGCGAGGGCGTCGCCCTCGGGGTCGCCGAACACGGGTTTGAGGTCGAGGCCGGTGTATTTCGTGTCCTCCGGAAAGGAGATCGGTCCCGGCGGGCTGGACACGCTGGGGGCGTTGTTCGTCACGGCCGGCATGCTGGTCACCGTTATCGACTGGAGGACCTCCTTGGTGTTCTGGTTCTGGACGTAGGCGACCACTCCCAGCTTCCCGGTGGCCCAGCCGCCGCCGAGCGACCCGGTCCCGGAGAAGCTCTTCGTGTCGCCCTGGGTTATGGAGAGGTCCTGGCTGAAGAGGACGTCCCTTGGGGTCCACCGGAGGTTGCCGTTGTTGTGGACTATCTGGAGGTCCTCCACGACCACGGCCTTGACCTTGAGGCTGTTGTACGAGGCCACGGAATCCACGGCGGTGACGTTGACGCCGGCGTAGGTGACGGCGCCGTTGATGATGTAGGCGCTGAGCTGGAGCTTTATCGGCGAGTTTGCAGGCCGGTTGTCGATGCGCGCCTTGTAGTCGGCGACTATGGCCGGGTCGTTGGCGCTCGTGCTGCCCCCGACCTTGACCGACACGCCGTCGAAAATGGCCGTCGGGTAGCCGCTGATGCCGTACCAGTTGATGACCGCGTCCGTCTCGGAGGTGCCGTACTGGTCGTTGCTCGTCGGGTGCCATTCGATCGCGGTGAACCTGGCGGGGAAGTAGCTGGCGTTGTTTATGAAGTCGTTGAAAGCGTTGTCGGAGGCCGGGCAGTAGCCGCACCAGGTCGCCGTGAAGAGCTCTCCGAGGACCGCCTTCGGGACGCCCCTCGGCGCCGCGGCGCCCTCGTCGTCGGCGCCGGCCATTCCGGCCGGCAGGACCGAGGCCATCATCATCAATGCCAAGACCGCGTACTTCATGGATTTCATCGTTTCCAGCTCCCGGACCGTTCCTTTCCGCCTTTACATAATATTATGGGTATATATTAGTATTACGCATAAAATGCGCAACCGTTCATTTATGTACGCCCCTCTGACCATCATACTTAAGTACGAATCCGTTCATAATAGGATTTGATGAAAATTACGGCCCCGGCCCTTGCCTCCTGCGCCCTGCTCGTCTGCCTCCTGCTCCGGCCGCACGCCGCGGCCGAATCCACCGTGCTGGGCCTGTCCCACTCGCCGGCCAACCCGACGCCCGATGACAACATCACGGTCAGCATACAGCTTTCCAACACCTCCGAGGTAAACAGGACTTTCGTGGGCTGGTGCCAGACCAACCCGATCCTCTGCTACGTCCCCAAGGAGATGAGATATATCGGGGACGGCGTCTTCGCCCACGACATCGGCAGGTACCAAGACGGGCAGGAAATGAAGTACAATGTGACGATATTCTACAAAAACGGCACCACGACCGTCACCGACACCATCCATTTCACGGTGAAGAAGCCCACAAACGGGGGCGGGAACAACACGAACAACACGAACACCACGGGCGGCGGGGATGCCGACGCGGCGGCACCCGACTACACGCCATACATTGTCGTTGCGGTCGTCGTGGTGGCCGTGGCCGCGGCGGCGGTCGTGTTCATGATGCGCCGCGGGAAGCCCGGGAGCCGGTGAGGGCGGGATGAACCGGAACACGGCCCTGGGAGCCGCCGCGGTCGCTTTCGCGGTCGCGGCATTGCTGGCCTTCGCCTATTACTCGTTCCAGTCCCCGGTATCGAGCCGGCCCGCGCCCGGGTTCTCCGTGACGGACACGGCCGGCGTCCCCCTGAACCTCACCGCCCAGAAGGGAAAGGTCGTCGTGCTGGAGCTCACGGCCATCAACTGCCCGACATGCAACATCGTGCTCGAGGAGCTCAAGAAGACCCACGAGAAGTACAAGGACCGGATAGTGATGCTGTCCGTGTTCGTTTCACCAATCGAGACGGAAGCCCAGGTCCGGGCCCACCGCGACTCGCACAACATCACCTGGCCGTTCGCCGTGGACTCCGACGACCTGCTCACGAAATACAACGCCGTCCAGATCCCCAAGCTGGTCATCATAGACAAAAATGGCGGCATCCTCTACGAAACCTCCGGCGAGGTCACCGTGGGAAGCCTGAGCCCCTACATCGACGACGCCCTGGCGGGCAAGACGGGCACGCAGACGGCGGGCGCGGCGTTCATCGCGAGCCTCGGCCTGGGCGGAATGGCCGTCCTGGCGGGCGTGGCGTCCTATTTCTCGCCCTGCTCGTTTCCGATGCTTCCCGGGTACATGACCTATTACCTGCGCGACAGCCAGGTCAAGGAATCCTACGGCAAGGCGGCCGCCGGCGGGGCCGTGGCCGGAATGGGCATCATGACCGTGTACGGCGTCATAGGCATCATCGCCGTGATGGCCGGGAGCATCGTCACGAAATACGTGACCTATCTCCAGCCGATAATAGGCGTGGTCCTGCTCGTCCTGGGCATCCTCATGCTGACGCCCCTCCAGTTCTTCAACAGCGGCAGGTTCACCGAGAGCATGCAGAACCGGATGCAGGGCAAGGGCTACTACTTCGGGCTCTACCTGTACGGCGTGGCCTACGGCGCGGCCTCGCAGGGCTGCACGGCCCCGGTGTTCATCGCCGTGATACTCATCGGGTTCCTGTCGGGCTCGCTCCTGACCGGAATAGGCGTGCTGCTGCTCTATTCGCTGACGGCCGCCCTGCTGATGGTGGTCGTCACCGTGCTTGTGGCGGGGCTGAAGAAGGGCCTTCTCGCCAGGCTCAAGTCCCAGACCGAGAACATCAAGAAGGCGAGCGCGGTCGTGCTCATCATCGTCGGATGCTACCTTGTCGGGTACTACCTGGTGGCGTTCGTTCTCTGAATTGGCCAGGATTACCTTTTTATGCTATGAATTATTACAGCCTTTTGCGCCGTTGTAGCTCAGTGGCAGAGCGGCTGATTCGTAATCAGCAGGCCGGGGGTTCAATCCCCTCCAACGGCTTTTCACCTATTGCACGGAAAGACGTTGGAGAGGAAGAGCCCTCTGGCCCGGCGAGAAGAGGGCTCTTCCGAATCTGCGATTTGTGGGAGCGTAGCAAGCCACAAATCGCACTTAAATGGAACCGCAACGAGCGGTATCTTGCGCATTGAGCGAAATTGAGATTCATAAAAACCTTTATCATCCCCCAGAGGGCTTCTTGCCCCAATTCCGCCGCGGGGTAATGCAATGCAGCCCATCAGGACAATCACCGTCGTCGCCACTCTGCCCGAGAAGCTCCGCCACCTTCAGAAACTGGCCCTGAACCTCTGCTGGACCTGGAACCACGAGGCCATGGACCTCTTCCAGCGCATCGACCCGGAGCTCTGGGAGGCCACGAACCACAACCCGGTCAAGATGCTCGGCGTCATCATCCAGCCCCGGCTGAACGCCCTGGCCCGGGACGAGGGCTTCGTGTGCCAGCTCGAGCGCGTCGTTGAGAGCGTCGATGAGTACATGGAGGGCGAGACCTGGTACGACAAGACGCACGGGAAGCCCGCCGGGCCGCTCGTGGCCTATTTCTCGGCCGAGTTCGGCGTCACGGAGGCCTTGCCCGTCTACTCGGGCGGGCTCGGGATCCTCGCAGGCGACCACCTCAAATCCGCCGCCGAGATGGGCATCCCAATCGTCGGCGTCGGCCTCCTGTACCGCGTCGGGTACTTCCACCAGTTCCTCAACGAGGACGGCATGCAGGGCGAGAACTACCCCCCGAACGACTTCTACGACATGCCCCTCGAGCGGGTGTGCCCCGCCGACGGCGGGCCCCTCCTCGTGCAGGTGGAGCTCCCCGGAAGGGTCGTCAGGGCCCAGGTCTGGCGCGCCCAGGTCGGCCGCGTCCCGCTCTACCTCCTCGACACGGACATACCGGAGAACTCCGATGCTGACAGGGCCATCACCCAGCAGCTCTACGGCGGGGACAACGAGACGCGCATCCAGCAGGAGATGCTTTTGGGCATCGGGGGCGTCCGGATGCTCCGGGCCCTGGGACTGGCCCCGACCATCTACCACATGAACGAGGGCCACAGCGCCTTCCTCGCGCTCGAGAGGGCGTTCCAGTTCATGGAACAGCACAAGCTCTCGTTCATGGAGGCGCTCGAGCTCTCGCGCGCCGGGAACGTCTTCACGACGCACACACCCGTCCCGGCCGGCATCGACGTCTTCCCGCCCCAGCAGATGGAGCGCTACTTCCGCGAATACGCCAGCCGCTCCGGCATCGGCTGGGACCAGTTCCTCGCCCTGGGCCGCCAGGACCCGAAGAACCACGGCGAGGGCTTCTCGATGGCCGTGCTGGCCCTTCGGACCGCCGCGACCACCAACGGCGTGAGCCGCCTCCATGCGAAGGTCTCCCGGAGCATGTGGCAGGGCGTTTGGCCCGGCGTCCCGGCCGACGAGATACCGATATCGGCCATAACGAACGGCATCCACCACCGCTCGTGGATATCCAAGGACATGGCCGAGCTATACATACGCTACCTGGGCCCCCGCTGGCTCGGCGACCCGTCGGACCACACCATCTGGCAGAACGTTCACAAGATACCCGACGAGGAGCTCTGGGGGACGCACTCCCGGCGACGCGAGCGCCTCGTCGCCTTCGCCCGCCGGCGGCTCAAGGCGCAACTGAAATCCCGCGGAGCCTCGCCCGCCGAGGTCGCCGCCGCCGAGGAGACGCTCGACCCGCGCACGCTGACCATAGGCTTTGCGCGCCGGTTCGCCACCTACAAGCGGTCCACGATGATATTCTACAACCCGGACCGGCTGGCGTCCATCCTCAACAACAAGGAGAGGCCGGTGCAGATGATATTCGCCGGGAAGGCCCATCCGAAGGACGGCCCCGGGAAGGAGATGATACGGCGCATAATCCAGTTCGCGAAGAAGGAGAACTTCCGCCACCGCATAGTCTTCCTCGAGGACTACGACGCCGCCGTGGCCCGCTACCTCGTGCAGGGCGCCGACGTGTGGCTCAACACGCCCCGGCGGCCGCTGGAGGCGTCGGGCACGAGCGGAATGAAGGCCGCGGCGAACGGCGCTATCAACTTCAGCATCCTCGACGGCTGGTGGGACGAGGCCTACCGGCCCGAGGCGGGCTGGGCCATCGGGAGGCGCGACGAGGAGTTCCCCGATCCCAACACGCAGGATTCCCACGAGGCCAACCACATCTACAAGGTCATCGAGGAGGAGATAGCGCCGCTGTTCTACGACGTCGGGCAGGACACCGTCCCCAACGGCTGGGTGGCCAAGATGAAATCCTCCATGGCATCCGTGTGCCCGTTCTTCAACACCAACCGGATGGTGCGCGACTACTTCGAGAAGATGTACCAGCCGGGCGTCAAGCGCGTCGCACGGCTCTCGACGAACGGCAACGAGAAGGCGCGCCGCCTTGCAGCCTGGAAGGCCCGCCTGCGCGACTGCTGGGCCGACGTATCCGTCGACCGTCTGCAGGCGGCCCCGCAGGGCGAGGTGGCCGTCGGGACCAAGGTCGAGGTGAAAGCGCGGGTGCGCCTCGGACGGCTGGAGCCGTCGGACGTCTCGGTGCAAATCTACGAGGGGCGCGTGGACGCCACCGGCCATATCGCGGACGCCTCGACGGTCGACATGGAGCGGGCGCATGCCAACCCCGATGGGACGATAACCTACGCCGGCTCGTTCCTGGCCGCCGAGGCCGGCCAGTACGGGTTCACCATACGCGTCCTGCCCCGGAACGAGGACCTCTCGGGGCCGTTCGAGCCGTGCCTGGTTCTCTGGGCGGTGTGACGACAGGGTTCAGGGGTCAGGGCGGGCTCCGTCGGCCGTCAGCCGTCGGCCGTCAGCCGGCTCACGGCCCGTTGAAGAACGGCCTCGGGCAATCTTCCACGGTCACGGCTCACAGCTCACGGCTCACGGTTCACGGTTCACGGCTCACGGTTCACGGTTGCAGGGCGCCGTGTGCAGGGACGGGAAAACCGTCGGGAGATTACGCCGGGGCCTCCGGAACGTCGACGGCGGGCCCGCTCCGGGCCAAAACGTATCCCGGTTGTGTGCTGAGGGGCCCTTTCCGGGCCTTCCCGGTTTCCTGTGGAAACCTTCCGGCTGCGGGCTCGTCGAACCTTGAGCCCCGCCCGTACTTCTCTCGGTGTTTATAAACGCGAAGAGAATTATTGAGGGGCAGGGTCATTTCCGGATCCCCTGTTGTTAGTAATGTATAAGTATGACCGCATCTCTATCATTTAGCTGATATAGAACCGTTAATTTATTGATATATTCAAATACTGAGATTGAAGAATCATGGCATTTGTCATGCAAACGAAACACAGTCGCGCCCTGAGACAAAACATATTTGTACTACGAAGCCCCTCCAGGTGGTTGCAATGACAAAAGCGATGTCCTCCCTGAGACTCCCCGAAGAGCTCGCAGAGTTCTTCGAAAAGCTCGCCGGGGCCCACCCTGACAGGTTCTCCACAAAGGCGGAGGCCATGCGGGCTGCCCTGGAGTTCTACCGCGACTTCCACACCGGCGCCCCGGGCATCGAGCGCCACCTCGTTGAGGACTTCCAGTCGGTCGACCCCCATGTCAGGCGCATGGTGCTCGACCTTCCCAAGGACCACTACAACAACCTGCGGGAGATCCAGCACATGGGCCGGGGGGTCAGCATCCCCGAGATCATCCGGACATTCCTGCGCAGGTTCATAAAACAGGAGAGCAAGGCCGTCCTCCGCGAGAAGGAGGACCTCCGCCGGGCCCTGGACATGGCCCGGGCGCACGACAACGACCTGAACCTTCGGGATACCCACCTCACAAAGTGAATATCAAGCACGGGGGGCCTGGAACCTCCCGGTGGAAGGAAGCGGACGGACCGGACGGGATGGGATGAGCGAGAACACAGCGGTTGGCGAGCCCGGGCCATCGCCCGGCGTTGCGGGGAAGGACCCGGCAGTGGCAGTGGCAGGGATAGGCGGGGCGGGGTGCAACTTCGTCCACAGGATAGCCGGCATGGGCATCAGGGGCGTGACGACGATTGCGATCAACACCGACAGGATGCACCTTGAGATGGTCGATGCCGACCGCAAGCTCCTCATCGGGAACGACCGCGTCCACGGCACCGGGTGCGGCTCCGACGCGGAGCTCGGGCGGCTCTGCATGGAGGACGCCGCCGGCACTCTGGCCGAGGTCGTGGGCTCGCCCGATGTCGTATTCATCGTCGCGGGGCTGGGCGGCGGCACGGGCACGGGCGGCGCCCCGCTTGCGGCGCGCCTTGCCAAGGAGACCGGCGCCATCGTCGTCGGCGTGGCCTTCATGCCCTTCAGGGGCGAGCGGACCCGCAGGGCCCAGGCGCAGTCCGGGCTCGAGGAGTTCCGGCGGACCTCGGATGCGGTGATGGTCATGGAGAACGACCGCCTGCTCACGCTGGCCCCCGACCTGCCCATAGGCGAGGCGTTCAGCATGATGGACAAGCTCATCGCCGAGCGCATCTCGGGCGTGCTCGAGATGATGTCCCTTTCGGCCAAGCTCAGCGAGACGACGCACCTCCTGGAGGCCCTGCCCGAGACGGGCATGGCGATGCTCTCCTGCGGGGAGGGCATCACCTGCGAGGCGGTGGACCACCCCCTGCTGCAGCTCGAGTGCGCCGCCGAGGCCGCAGCCTGCGGGCCGGGCGCCAAGACGCTCACCGAGCTCTGGGTCGAGGAGGCCCGCCAGGGGACGCTCCACATGCCCGCCACCAACGTGCTCGTCGGGACGCGCAGCGAGCCCGGCGGGCGCCGGGTGGTCCCGATAGCGGCCGGGATGCCCGTGCTGGCGGCAGGCCCGGCCGACCGGGCCCCGACGAAGGGCGGAAGGCAGGCAATTCTCCTCGCAGGACCGTGGACGATATGAACGCGACACAGGCGCACGCGCCGGTGAAGAGGGACCCGTACTCCTTCAGCCTCAAGAAGATCATCCACGATGTGGAGGAGAGGACCGGGCGCAGGTTCAGCGGCCCGGAGCTCGACGCCCCGCGGCCATCCGAGCCGCGCCATCCGCGCCTCACACAGCAGCTGAACCTCCTGGGCGAGACGCCGCCACGGATGGAATCACGGCATCACGGTGACACAACCAAGGGAGCAGGGAGGGTTCCAGCACACAGGTCCGCTCCACAGGACACGGAGCAGCATTCGTCCGCCCGCAGGGACGCGGTCCCGCCCGGGCCGGAAAACAGCGCGCCGCCGGGAAGCTGCGATGTCGGCCATGTCTCGGTGGTACTCTCCCTGCTTCCGCAAATCCCGTCGCTCGGCGACGAGGCCTTCCTCTTCCTCTATCTAAACGTGTCCGCCGACTTCGAGCGAAGGTTCGGAATAGAGGGCTGGTACCAGCGCGTCCTCACGATGGCGGCGCAGGGCCGAAAGTGATTTCTCCCCGAAATCCCCGTTTCTCTCCCCGGCCCTGCGCCAATAAAATTCGGGGGGGAAACGGGGAAACTATTTTGTAGCTCATCTGCGGCCTTCGGCCTTGTTGATCGCCTTCGAAAGGACGCCCATCAGCGTGAAGAACTCCCATTCGGAGAGCACCGCCCTTCCGAGGATGCGCCGAAACATTATCTGCGTGTTGGCGCGCTTGTGGGCCGGATAGTCCACAAGCTCCAAAAGCTCCATGAACTTGCGGTTCACGACCTCCTTTTCGAAGCCGGAGGCCTTCTTCGGGACGTGGACGCGGGCCTGCGGCTGGAAAAGCTCGTAGAGCACTATCGCCACGGCGTGCGATATGTTGAGTATCGGGTACTCCGGGCTGGTCGGGATGTGGACCAGCAGATCGCACCTCGTCAGCTCCTCGACGGAGAGGCCGTAGTTCTCCCTCCCGAAGAGCAGGCCCACGCGCCCCGTCATCCGCCTTATCCTGCCGGCGAACTCGTGCGGCCGCACGAAGTTGCGCAGGTGCTTCTTGTCGTGCTTCGACGAGATGCCCGACGTGCCCACGATGTAGTCGACGTCCCTCAGCGCCTCGTCCAGCGTCTTGAAGGGCGAGGCCTCCTCCAGTACGTCTTGGGCGTGCATGGCCCGCTTCCAGGCCTGCGGCCGGAGCTCCGGGGCGTCCACCAGCCGGAGGTCCGAGACGCCGAAGTTCTTCATAAGCCGGGCGATGAGGCCGATGTTGCCCTGGAACTTGGGCTGGACGAGAATCACGGAGAACTCGAGGCGGGCCGGGGCCTCCTCCTCCTTGTCCTTGGTGACCTCCTCCCGGGCGACGGGAGCCGGCCGCACCCGCCCCCGCTTCACCGCCTGTACCGTGTCCGGAGTCAAACCCCAAGCACCCTTTCGATTCCGGCCATCCATTGACGTGACAATATTTATAGCATTTGGCACGCCTTTTCCGCCCGATGAGGCTGGCATTGAAGTTCGGCTACGACGGACGGAGGTTCCACGGCTTCAGCCGCCAGCCGGGCCAGAGGACCGTAGAGGGGGAAATCCTCGAAGCCCTGCGCGGCCTACGCATACTGGCGCCTTCCGCCGCCCCTCGCGAAATTGGATACGGGGCCGCCTCCCGGACCGATGCGGGCGTCAGCGCCATAGGCAACGTCCTGGCGCTGGACACGGCATTCCGGAAGGACGCCCTCCTGCGCGCATTGAACGCCCGACTCGAGGACGTCTGGTTCCACTCGATAGCAGAAGTGCCGGAGGGCTTCCAGCCGCGGCATGCAATGATGCGCTGGTACCGCTACCACCTGATGTCCGACGAGGTCGGCGATTGGAGCAGGTTGAGGACGGCATTGCGCCTGTTCGCCGGGAAGCACGACTTCACGAACTTCTGCCGGCCCGAGGGCAGGTCCGCGGTCCGGAGCATCCGCAAAGTGGCGACGCGCCGGAGCGGCCAGTTCATCGCCGTCGATTTTTTCTCGCAGGGCTTCCTCTGGAACCAGGTGCGCCGGATGGTGGGGGCGGCGCTCGGGGTGTCCCGGGGCGAGCTGAAGCTCGCCGAGGTGAAGCGGGCGCTGGACCGGCCGAAAACGAAGGCGGACCTGGGATTGGCGCCGGCCGAGCCGCTCCTCCTGATGGATGTCGCTTACGATTTCGATTTCACGCATGACGAAGGCGCGCTGGGGCTGGCCGCGCGCGGACTCCAGAAGAAAAGGAGGGAGGCCATCCAGACGATGGTGATGGCCTCCTATTTTGTGCCGGCTACTGGAACGTCGCCATCAGGTGCGCGCAGACCTTCGCGTCGCCCACGATGAACTTTATCCAGGCATACTCGTCGGGGCCGTGGCAGGTGTCGTCCATCCTCGCCCACACCACGGCGTCGAACCCGGCCCGCCTGAAAAGCGCGGCGAACGTGCCCCCGCCGATGCCGCCGGCGTAGGGCTTGTTCTTGTAGACCGCCTTGACGGACTGGCCCAGGGCCTTCACGATGGCCGCGTCCGGAGAGGTCGGCTTTGCCGCCGGGGCGAACTGCATCTTCTCGACCTTTATCTTCGTTTTCGTCGCCTTGGCTATCTTCTTCATCGTGGCGGCGATGAGCTTGTCCACATCCGCCGGCTTGAACTCCGGCAGAATGCGCGTGTCGAAGTAGAATATGTCCTCGCCGGGGACCGTGTTGATGTTGGGCACGTTCGCCTCCTTCTTGGTCGGCTCGAAGGTGGACACGGGCGGGTCGAAGAGCTTGTTTTTCTTGCCGAACTTCTGGTGCAGGACCTTGTCCAGCTCGAGCGCGAGCTTCATCCCGGCGCGGTGGGCGTTGTTGCCCCTCTGCGGCATGGAGCCGTGGCACTGCTTGCCCTCGACGGTGAACTTGAGCCACATTATGGTCTTCTCGGAGACCTCGAGCAATGTCCCGTCGGAGTTCCCGCCGTCGGGCACGAGGAACACGTCGCCCGGGCGGAAAATGTTCTTGTCCATCATGTAGTGGACGCCCTTGTCCGAGCCTGTTTCCTCGTCAGAGCCCATGAGCAGGCAGACGTCCACCGGCGGGGTGATGCCGAGCTCTTTGAGCGCCCGGAAGGCGAAAGAGGCCGCCACCAGCGCCTGGCCGTTGTCCTCCGAGCCCCGGCCGTATATCTTCCCGTCCTTGACGACGGCCTGGTACGGGTCGGAGGTCCATTTCTTGAGGTCGCCGGGCGGGACGATGTCCATGTGCGCCACTAGCCACAGCGTCCGGGAGGAGTCCTTGCCTTTCATCCTCACGACGAAGTTGGGCCGTTTTCCGCCCGGGGCCGTCTCGTCCGGGGCGTCGTAGTGGGTGATGTCGTCGAACCCCCACTGCCTGAGGATGTTCTCGATGTAGGCGGCCTTCTGGGACTCGCCCTTCCCGCCCTCTTTCGGGGAGATCGCCGGGATGCCTATCAGCGTCTTCGAGAACTCGACCATCTCGTTCTCGTAGCCCTGGAGCTTTTCGGATATCTTCGAGAGAAGTTCGTCGGCCATGGATACCACATTGACGGCATCGCATTGATGATATATATTTTTGCACACGGGGGAAGGCTCAGGGCACAAGGCGCAGGGCGCAAGGTGCAAGGCTCAAGGGGCAAGGGGGGGTGCAAGGAACAGGGGGAGAGCGCATCCCTTGCGCCCTGGGCCTTGAACCTTGAGCCTTGCGCCCCCGGACGACCTTCGGTCGTCCTTGCCTAAGCGAGCTCCGCTCGCTTGCGGCTGCGCCGTGCGCCATGCGCCTTGTCGTATGGTTTCCACCCAACATCTTGGGCAGGTTTATGTTTCCGGCCCCCCAGGAAAGGAGCAGGTGGAGGATATGAGCGAGGATGAGAAAAGGGTGGACGGGTCGTGGTGGAAGAGAGTGATGGTGTTCGGGATAGGCGTCGCCCTGATCGTGGCAATCATCGCCGGCGCCCTGGCGCTGGGCACCGGGCCGGAGCCGGTCAAGGCCCAGCCGGTGGCCGGGGCATCGCCCGAGATAACGCCGGCCGACGTGTTCGTGCGCCCCCCCAGGCCTTCCGGCGACAACCAAACGGCCGTCATCCCGGTCGAGATAGAGATGATAAACACCGGGAAGGGCCAAAGCGGCGGCCTGCTCGTCTGGGTCGGGGCCTTCGACCACGAGCAGCCCAACCTGCTCCTGGACGACTTCAGCACCTCGTCCCTCCGGACGATGAGCGATTACTCGGTCACGAGCCGCATGACCGCAAATGGCAGGCCGGGAAGCATCGTCCGGCTCGAAGGCGAGCTCGAGCTCCCCGCCGGAGAATACGACATACGCCTGCGAATCTACGAGGACGGAGGGAACCGGACGCTGGTCAGCGGCCTGGTACGCGTCATCGTGGACAAAAACAGCGTCAAGGTCCCCGACCCCTACAAGCCGGATGACTCCGCCGGAAGGGGCGCTCCGGCGCCGCGGGCGGAAGCGGGGGCCAGAGGCTTTGCACCCGGCTTCGAGGCGCTGGGGGCACTTGCCGCGGCGGGCCTGGCGGTGGTCGTGATGATGGGACGGCGGAAGGGGACGAGCGGGAAGGGGTGAACGGGAAGGGGTGAGCGGGAAGGGTGAAGGGTGGAGGGACGCCTTCCCGCTTCCCGCTCGTCCGTTCCCCGTCCGCAACCGTTGGCCCGGGCCCCAACCAATTAGAAAGATTAATATGCGCACCAGTCGGTTTATAATATGGGTGTGGAAGTGGCCGGGACCAAGGCTCCAGAAGAGGAAGAGGCCCCAGTAAAGAAAGAGGCGGCGGCGGACAGGCCCGCCAGGAAGGGAAAGGAGGAGGAGAAGCCCTACTGGCAGCAGCAGGTGGAGGACGGGTCGGCCGACCGGAGCCGGACCGCCGCGGCGGTCATCCTGACCATAATCGTGGTCATCGTGGTGCTCTCGGCCATCCTGGTCGGTTACCTCCTGCGGCCCCAGCCCCGGACGGTCTACTCGGAGCTCTCGGTCAGCTCCGACGACGTCGATGTGCTGACCTCCACCCCTTCGGGCGACAACAAGACGGCCATCGTCCCGGTCCAGGTCGAGCTGCGCAACATCGGGGAGGGGAAGAGCGGCTCGATAAACGTCTGGGTGGGCGCCTACAACAAGACCAACGAGATACTGCTGGTGGGGGAGTTCAACACCTCAGATCTCAGGCGCCTCGACAACGGCCAGACGGCCGGTTTCATCGAGCCGAAGGACAAGCCCGGGAGCATCGTCAAGGCCCGGGGCAACCTGAGCCTCCCTCCCGGCGATTACCGCCTGCGCCTGAAGATATACGAGGACGGCGGCAAGAGGACGCTCGTCTACGGGTACATGTTCCTCAATATCGACAAGTCGATGGTGGCGACGCCCCAGCCCTACGTCCCGGAGGGGGGCGGAAGGGGAGCGCCCCAGACCGTTGGGGGCGATACCAAGGGCTTCACCCCCGGCTTCGAGGGCCCGCTGGCGCTCGCTGCCGCGGCGGCGGTGCTCATCCTCATCCGCAAGACCAGACTCCCATGAGGATTTCGGCCAGCCGGGCGTTCGTCATCATGGTGGCGCTGGCGGTCGCCCTGACCATCCTCTGTCCCCTGGTCTACTACACAGCCAACCGGGACGCCTATTCAAGCGCTACCTGGGATATTGCCATCCGCATCGCGCCTTTGGATGCGGGCGGTTTCGAGCTTGTCGTACCATACATCCTCCACGAGAACATCGGTTTTGCAAAAGATCTTGGGAACAGGTATCGGTCCTTCCAATTCTCGTTGGTGGCAACCGAGCTCGGTACCGGCCTGCTTGTCAAGGGCAACGGCCCGGCGAGCATCAGGCTCCAGAAGGAATATGTCCTTGAGCGCCGCAACCTGGATTTCTTCTCCGACGACCCGTGGCAGACGAACGGCTTGAAACGGCTGTCGAGGCCGAACATCACGCTGTGTCAGGTGAACGAAACCGATTATGACCATGGAAACACCATCTGCCATGTGTTTTTGACCAACAACTCGCCCGCAAGGTCCGTCGATCTATCCATGGAATACCACGGCAATTGGGGATTTTACGAAGACCCGCCGTTCTTTGGAAAGACCGGCGGGGGTGGATACCGGAGGGGACATTTTTCCTCGCGTTTGGGACCCGGTTGGTCCAATATCACGGGCTATTCCACTCCAAGCAGGGTGCACGGAGATCCCGCCGGACCGTTATCCGGCATGTGTCTCGTTTCCAACGCCGTTGCCGTGGTGACCGTTTTCACCCTTCTTGCCCTGGCATGGCTGAGACGGGAATCGCGTATTCGGCAAAAAGGTGGAACCGGAAAAGAAAGAGGTTGAAAAGGGAAAAAGAAAAAGAATGGGAGAAGGAACCTACTTCCTTCTCCTGTATGCCACGAAGACCGCCGCGGCGGCCACGACCACCAGGACGAAGGCGCCCTCGAACCCGGGCGTCGTCGCCGGCTCGGTCACCTTGACGGTGAAGGCCGTCACGCTCTGGCCGCCGTTGTCGTCCATCACGGTCAGTGTTATGATGTGCTTGCCGACCTTCAGGTTGCTCAGCGTGAACTGCGCCCCGGCCTGGCCCCGGTCCTGCTTGATCATGCCCTGCCTGCTCGAGTTCCAGATGAAGGTCAGGGAGTCTATGTTGGGCCTGCCGTCCGTCGCCGTGCCCGCATCGGCGTCCGAGCTGTTGGCGGCGTCGAAGTAGATCTTCTTGCCCTTGGTGAATGTCTTGTTGTCTATGGGCGAGTCGTAGCGGGCCAGCGGCGGGCGGTTCATGTCCTGCACCGTGATGTTCCAGATGTAGGTGGCGACCATTCCTCCCTTGTCCCGGACCACGACCTTGACCTCGTAGGGGCTGCCGGCCGAACTGTACGCGTTGGGGGCGATGCCGGTGAAGGCCGTCTTGAACTCGTAGTCGTCGTCGTTGAGCGAGAAGCGCGGGGTCTTGTAGATCTGGTTGCCGTTCGTGTCGTTGACGTACCACATGCACTCGTGGGTGTCGGTGCCGTAGAGCGTGTCCGGGTCGTTGACCGTTATGGCCAAAAGCAGCTTGCTCGGGGCCGAGGTGGGGCTGTTGGCCTCTTTTATCGTGAGGGCCTCCTCGTTGTCCCAGGTTATCTCCATGTCGGTCTCGCAGAAGTAGGGGGCGTGGTTGACGGACATGATGGTGCAGTCGAGCCGGAGCTCCTTGGACCGGCCCACCTTGTCCACGGCCTTGAACTTGATGGTCTCCTTGCCGTTCCAGTACAGGGTCGGGGTCAGCGTGATGCGCCCGGCGTTGTTCTTGACGCTTATGAACTTCTGGCCGCTCCATGAGAAGGTCAGGCTGTCGTCGGCGTATTTCACATCGGGGTCGAAGAACGCCTTGTTGAGGTCGAGGCGGCTGTCGGGCTGGTCGCCCGGCCAGGTCAGCCCGTACTCTGCAAGGTCCGTCCCGTTGGCGCTGAGCAGCGGGTCGTGGTTGACATGCTCTATGCGGAGCTTGGCGTTGGTGTTGTTGGAGAGCTTGTTGGCCGGGGTGCCCGAGCCCGAGTCGGTGCAGGTGAACTTGATGGTGCTCTCCCAGCTTGCCATCGGCGCCTGGTCGGCGGCGTAGTCGGGGACGGTGATGGTGACGATGCCGGTGTCCTGGTCGATGGCGATGTTGAGCGCCGGGCCGGCCGTGACCACCGCGGTGAATGTCAGCGGGTCGACAATGCCGGCCTCCCGGTCCAGGTCCTTGAAGATGTCGGTGAGCTTCCAGGTGGTGCAGGTCATGGTGGAGTTCTCGCGCATTCCTATCTCGGGGACAGCCATCGCCACGTACGGCTTGCTGTTGACGTTTTGCACCTTCACCTTGAAGCTGAAGTTCAGGCTCCCGCCGTCCCTGCCGTCGTTGGCGTTGATGGTGATGGTGTACTCGTCCCGGTCGACCGTCTTGGGCTGCTTGGCGGTTATCAGGAGCTTGTTGTTGTGGACATCGTTCAGGTTGGGCTCCGTCGGGTTGGCGAATGCGAAAGGCGGGATGTCGTCCATGAGCTTGGCGCCCTGCGGGTTGGAGCCGGAGCCTATCACGCTGAGCACGGTCCAGTTGAGCTTGTCGTCCTTGTCGTGGTCGATGACGGTGAACTCGATTGCCGTCTGCTCGCCCTCCCGCACCACTATCGCCGGGAGGTTGGGCGCCCACTGCTGGCCGCCCAGCGTCTCCATCTCGGGCTTGTAGTTGGGCGGGATGGATATGTAGTGGTAGGACGACAGCCGCACGCCGTTGTTCTGCTGGGTGCTGTTGTAATTGACGATGTTGCCGGCCTTGTTCGAGTAGTAGCGGGTGGTGGCAAAGTAGTTCCCCGGGGAGTTCTGGTTCAAGGGAGGCTGGGGGACGTTGTTCACGCTGACGGTCCCGGTCCTGGTGAAGTCGTAGAAGGCGCTCAGGTCGACCTTGAAGCTGTCGTCGAAGGTTCCCGCGGGGGTGTCCTGCACACTGAAAATCGAATCGATGCGCCCGGTGCCCGAGGTGTAGGTCGCCGTGTCGGTGATGTCGAAGGTGACGACGTCGGATGTGGAGTCGGGGTAGGTCTGGGTCTGGGTGCCGACGCGGTGGTCCATGGTCACGCCGCTTATCTGCCAGGTCTTGCCAAAGTCCATCGGGAACTTCAACATGCCGAAGTACCCGCCGACCATCGTGATGGAGCTCGTCTCGATGTCCGAGAAATCGTTGAACTTGCCGTAATTGGTGGAGGCGTAGACCTCGGTGGACTGGATATCCCGGGTGGTCTCGCCCTGGGAGAGGTCGCTTTTTCGGATCTTGCCGGGGTTCGTGTAGACGACCTTGGTGAAATAGTTGTACGTGGCGGGGTTGGAGGTCTGGTATCCCTGGGGAGTGAGGGTGTAGGTGCCGTTCTCCCAGTGCATCATCTCATAGTAGACGAGGTAGTACTCGGCGTTGGTGATGCTGCTGACGGTGAAGTGCTCAAAGTGGTCGAGGCTTCCCTGGAACTGGGCGGTCCCGGGGAGGGTGCCGAACCTCACGGGTACCGAGTAGCTCGTGGACCTTCCCTTGTACTCGTAATGCCAGAAATCGTTGACCTTCCACTGCGGGGCCGGCTGGTTCATCCGCGCCCCTGCCGCGCCTTCCTCGGCCGCCGCGGTGGCCAGCACCGCAAGCGTGGAGAAGACCATGAAAGCGGTCGCCCATATGGCAAAGCTCTTCTTCATCAAATTGCTCATCCTGTATCCCCCTTGTCCTGATTTGGCCCAGGCTCTCCCTCGGAGAACTGCCTTCAAATCACTTAACCGGCTTTCCATATAAAAAGTTTGTTGTATAATTAATAGGATATCATTTATGAATAAAGGCACGGGGCGCAGGGCGCACGGTGCAAGGCTGAAGGCGCAAGGGGCAAGGGGCAAGGGGCAGCGAGCAGGCGGCAGGGGTGATTGTCCTTGCGTAGCGCCAACCCTTCACTTTCGCCGGGATTTCCGTGATAGGAGGCGGGGGAGAAGGACAATGCCCTTGATCACTTGCGCGATACACCTTGCGCCTCGTAAATTACGCCTTGGGCCTTGCGCCTTGCCCCTTGTCCCTTGCGCCTTGGGCCTTGGGCCTTCCCCTTGCCCCTTGCCCCTTGCGCCCCGCGCCTTCAACAAACCGGCATTCGCTCCGTGGCGAAGCACCTGGTGACCTTGCCGTCCCTCTCGAGGGCCACCAGCCGGGCCCTCTGGAGCAGCCCCACGTGGTAATTCACGACCCGGCTGCTCAACCCGAGCTTCCCGGCAAGCTCATGCTGGGTGAGCCCCGGCTCCCGGCGGACGAGTTCCAGCATCGCCTGCTGGGTCTCGTTGAGCTCCATTATCCCCGTCTCCGACAGCGTCTGCCCCATCGGGTAGAACCGCTTGTAGAGCCCGACCTTCTCCGACTTTATGAGCTCCTGCCTTTCAAGGACGGTCAGGTGGTAGACGATGGAGCCGTTGTTCAGGCCGAGCCTCTGCTTGATGAAATTATAGTGCACGCCCGGGTTGGACATGATGAAGCCGTAGATCATGCCCCGGGTGAAATTGTCGAGCACCGCGTCCTTCTTTATCCTACTGTAGAGCGGAACGAAGAACAGCTGGAACAGGGCGTACTTGCCCGGCTCGGTGCCCAGGGCCAGGGCCGCCAGAAGCAGCATCGCCCAGGTGTAGGCCGGCACCACGATCGTACCGCCGTCCTTGACGGGCGCAACGGCCGGCCGGCCGGCCTGCGGGGCGGGGAGGGAAGGCGGGAGCGGGGCCGGGGGAAGGGAAGTGCCAAAATCCTGCGACGGCGCTTCCGTCCTGGGCTGGAAAACGGCGTCCGTGCCCTGCACCGCGCGCCGGGCCGGCCCGGCCGGCAGGGGCGCGGCGTTCTCGACCAGGAGCAGCCGTCCGGCGACGGAGTACTGCGCGCCGTCCCAGACACGCGCCTGGAGCCGGTGCACGCCGTTGGGCAGGGTGGTGGTGTCGACCGAGAGCCTCCAGAAGCCGGTGCCCAGCGCCCGGCCCCAGTCGAAGTCGTCGAGCCGGACGTCGACCCTCTCCACCGTCCCGGAGAACGAGGCGGCGGTCCCTTCGACAGTGATGATCCCGAAGATCCGGGCCGTGTCGGAGGGCGCCAGAATGTCCACTACAGGGGGAAGCCGGATGTTCTCGAACCGGACCTCGACCGAGGTCAGCGCCACGTCGTACAGGGAGCTCCAGGCGCGGGCGGAGATGGTGTGCAGGCCGTTGTCATAGGGCCCGGCGTCCAGCGGGAGCTCCCAGCAGGCGCCGCCGGAGGCGGGGAGCCAGCCGCCCGAATCTATCTTCGCTTCCACCCGGGCGAGGTCGGCGCCCTTGACGGAGGCGATACCCGAGACCGTGAAACGGCCCGCCACCGCCGAGCCTGCGGCGGGAGAGGTGATGCGGATGCCGATGTGGCGTTCCTCCACCGGGGGATAGATGATGGTCGTGCCGCCCTCGCCGGATATCTCGGCGTGCTCGCCGCTCGTGTCCCACTGGACGTCCTTGAGCTTGAGGTTGGTGTTGGTCGGGATGCGCAGGCAGCGCTGGGAGTCGTGGTCGAAGCGTATGACGATTCCGCCGCTCCCTGTAATCAGTGCGAACGAGCCGTCCGGCTTCCAGGAGACGGAGGTCAGGTTCTCGGTGGTGCCCGTGTCCACGAAGAGCGCCCCGTGCTTCAGGTTGTACTTGATGAGGGTGCCTCCCTCGCCGACGATGAGCGCGTACGACCCGTCCGGGCGCCAGGCCGCATGGCTGAACGAGAGGTCGTGCCCGGTGCTGACGGACACGGAGGAGGTCTCGTTGGCAACGATGAAAGTGCCGTTGGGGCACAGGGTGAGGCTCGTGCCGTCAAGCGGCGAAAGGCAGCCGCCGCGAATCTCCACGGAGGTCTTGGACTGCGGCCCGAGGTCGCCGGTAGCGGCGCCGGCCGGGGGTAGCAGGAACAGCGAGCCGATTGCGATGGATGCCGCAATGACCCCCCAACGCAACCGGCAGGATACCAGGTGCCCTCACCGCCCGACTTTATATTTGGTGTTCCTAGTAAATAAATACATCGGTACTCTCATGTATCTATATATAGAGTATTCTAAAGGCGGAACCCCGGACCAAGGTCCGGGGAATGTACTCTTTCCTGTGGTGAAACGACCCCGGAATAAATTCCGGGGTTTCAGCCTACAGACGGTCTGGCGCCTCGCACCCTGCGCCCTGTGGTTTGCGGTTTCTTCCCTTGCTGCCTTGTTGCCTTGCTGCCTTGTTGCCTTCCCTCCCAGCCTTTCTGCCATGCGCCCCGTGCCTTCTATTTCGTGGCGTCCAGCACCCGCCCGAGCGCCTCAATGGCCGGCCCGAACTTTCCGGTGTCGCCGCCGAGGCCGATCCTGAAATGGCCCTTGCGGAAGAAGAACTCGCCCGGGCACACCAGGCCTCCCTCACGGTCGTAGTAGCGCTGGCCTATCTCGATGGTGGAGGCCTTCTTGAGGATACGGGGGAAGCATATCGTTCCGGCCGGGGGCCTGGACCACGAAACGTCGCTCCTCGACGCCACCCAGCGCTCCATGGCCTCGGTGTTGCGCGCCGTGAAGGACCGGGTGCGGTCGAGGAACCACCGCCTGCGGCGCAGGATGTTCTTCGTGACCTCCTCGCCGATGCGGTTGGGCGCGATGAGTGTGTGGTCCCGGAGCCGTTTGACGGCCCGCACCATTTCGGGCTCGGCGAGGAGCCAGCCCATGCGGAAGCCCCCGGCGCCGTAGGCCTTGGAGAGGCTGTTGGTCGAAAAGGCGTTCCCGGCAAGCGCCGCAAGCGGGGGCGGCCCGTCCGGGGCGCAGTCGAGGTAGACCTCGTCGGAGAGAACGCGGGCGCCCCGGTCCGCGGCCAGCTCGGCGATGCCCCTCACGGTCGCGCGATCGAGCATCGCGCACGACGGGTTGTGGAGGTTGGTGAGAATGACCAGCCGGCACCTGCGGGAAAGCTTGCGCTTGACCTCCTCGAGGTCCACGCCGAAGCCGTCCTCGATTCTCCGCTCGAAATGGACCACCTTCGCGCCCAGAAAGCGCGAGACCTCGACGAGCGAATGGTAGACCGGCCGCTCGACCAGAACCTCGCACCCCTTCTCCACGCAGACCATGGCCGCGTGCAGATTCGCCTCGCCGGCCCCGTTCGTGACGAGCACACGGTCCTTCTCGACGCCGTAGGTCCCCGCTATCAGCTCCACGAGCTCCGGGTCCCCGGCGGGGTTGGCGTCGCCCACCTGCAGGGCGTCCGGGAGCGGACCGATGTCCTTGAGCGAGAGCGTGAGCACCGAGCTCGAGCCGAGGTTGTGCCGGGCGTCATGTTTCGACTTGAGCCAGCCCAGGTGCGAAAACTCCCCGGCGAGCCTCATGGTCCGGTCCCCGCTTCCCGCTTTCCGCTGCCCGCCGGCATGACCTTCAAGGCCTCAGCTCCAGGTGCTGGCCGTCCCCGACTATGGTCCCCGGGGCGACGATGGCGTCGGAATCGATGACGGCATGCTCGCCGACCAGGCAGTGCTCGAGGAGGACGCGGTCTCCGATCGAGGCGCCGTTGTGGATGACGCTGTCGCGCACAGAGCAGCCCTGGCCCAGCGTCACCCGGTCGCCGAGGCAGGCGCGCGGGCCGAGGCGCGTCCTTTCCCCGATACGGCAACCTTCGCCCAGCAGCGCGGGCGCGCTCCAGGCGACGGTGCGGGGGACCGTGCCCCCGCGCCCCTTCCCGATGCCGCCCCGGATGTCGTTGAGCAGGGCGGCGTGGATCTTGAGATAGGAGTTGAGCGTCCCGGCGTCGAACCAGTGCCCTTCGAAGCGGAAGCCGAAGAGCCCCCGGGCGAGGACCTTCGGGAAGACCTCCTTCTCGATGGAGGTCTCCCGCCCCGCCTCCATGTAGGACAGAATCTCGGGCTCGAGTATGTACGTGCCGGCATTCACGGAATGGCTCACGACCTCCTCGCGCCGGGGCTTCTCCTTGAAAGCGCTGATGTGGCCCTCCGGATCGAGCACGACCATCCCGAAGGCGGTCGGGTCCTCGACGTCCCAAAGCGAGATCGTCGCCATTGCATTCTTCTGCTCGTGGTATCTGAGCATCCGGCGCAGGTCGAGCGAGCAAACCACGTCGCCGTTCAGGACTATGAACTTGCCCTCAAGCCGCCTCTCCAGGTTCTTGAGCGCCCCGCCGGTGCCAAGGGGCTTCTCCTCGATGACGACTTCCACCTTCCAGCGGCTCCTCTCCCGCCTGAAGAAGTCCGCGACCCTGTCGCCCATGTAGCCGGTGGCGACGAAGACCTCGTCGACCTGGGGCGGCAGAAGGTCCATGACCCGGCAGATGAGGGGCCGGTTCATCACCGGCAGGAGTGGCTTGGGCCGCGTGTTCGTTATCGGGCGCAGGCGCGTCCCGAGCCCGCCTGCCAGGACCACGGCCTGCACTCCACCACCCTGCGTCAGTTCTTGAACGATATCGTGACGACGTTGTTGCCCCTGAGTATGACCGTGCCCAGCCGCCGGACGGACTGGTCCGGCCCCGTCTCCTCCGTGTCCTCGAGCACCATGTTCATGTTCTCGTCGAACGACACCAGCTTGCCGTCGAGGACGCGGCTGTCCTTGAGGAGGAGGCTGACCTTGCGGTTCAAGGACTTCTCGAGCACGTTGTGCGGCATGACCATTTTCTGTCCCCGTGCGGCCCAGAGGGTTGCGCCGTATTAAAGGTTTCCGGGAACGCGGGCATACTCACAACCTATTTGTGGCCGGAGCGGTTTCCCCGGACGGGAACATGCCGTACACCGTCCACCAGCTCAACGGGCTCGGGATGGAGTCGAACGCCTACCTCCTGCTCTGCGAAAAGCCGCTTCTCATCGACGTGGGGACCGGCGCCAGGCTCGGGGAGACCGCGAAGCGCATGAAGGCCCGCCTCGGCGGAAAAAAGCTGTCCACGCTGGTCCTTTCGCACATGCACTTCGACCACACCGGCGGTGCGGCCGCGTTGCAGGAGCTCACCGGTGCAAAGGCCCTTGCCCATCCTCCGGATTCGAAGGCGCTCGCCGACGGCGACGGCTCGATGACCTGCTCGGGCTGGCTGGGCGAGAGGCAGAGGCCCATGAAGATCGCGGCGCTGAAGGAAGGCGAGGTCATCGACGGGGGCGATGTGAAGCTCGAGGTGCTCCACACGCCCGGCCACTCGGCCGGGAGCATATGCCTGCTCGACCAAGACACGCGCGACCTCTTCTCCGGCGACACCCTCTTCACGAACGGGGGCGTCGGCCGGTGGGACCTGCCCACCGGCGACCACGGGGCGCTGGTCGCGTCGCTGGAGCGCCTGCTCAAGCTCGAAATCCGGGGCCTTTACCCCGGCCACGGGCCGCACACCGAAAACGACGGCCATCAGCACATCGAGATGGGGCTGCGCATGGCGCGGGATTTCATGGAATGAAATCCAAATATATATAGTACATAAACCATTATCAGAACGACCGGCGCGATGTGGACTCCTGCCGGCGCCAGAGGGAAGGTACCGGGAATGCGCAAGAGGCTCCGAAACCGGATGGCGTTTTTGCTCGCGTTCCTCGTGCTGCTGCCGGCATTTGCATCGTTTTCGGCCGAAATGCATGCGGGGCCGGACGGGAACGGCCGGGGCCAGACCGCCGGCACGGCCTCACCCGACGACGCGGGCGCGGCCGCCGGACGGTCGATCGGCCGCGGCCGGGCCCTTGAGCCCACCGCGCCCGACATCGTGCTCTCCAGCCTCAACTGGTCCCTCTCGGCCCCCGAGGACGGGGCCGGCCTGACCATCTTCGCCGGCCTCTTCAACGACGGCACCGACCTTGCCGGGACGTTCCCCGTGGACATCCTCGTGGACGGCGTGTCGGCCGGGAGCCCGGTGGTCTCCGGCCTGCCGGGCGGGAGCTTCGCCACCGTCCACGCCGCCTGGACGGTCCGGCCCGGCCCCCACGAGATAACGGCCGCCGCGGACCCTGCCAACACGGTCTTCGAGGCCAACGAGACCAACAATCTCCGGATGGGATACATCGAGATCCCCTACCCCGACATCCGGGTGCAGAACGTCAGCTGGTACCCGCGGGACTACCGCGCCGGCGACACCGTCACATTCGTCGCCACGGTGCACAACGGCGGGGCCGGCGGGACCGCCCGGCCGGTGGTGCTCCAGACCCATGTCGACCAGTTCCAGCTCCAAAACCAGGTCATCCCCGGCCTGGGGCCGGGCAGCACCTCCCAGGTGAGCTTCGACTGGACCGCGCAGAGCGGCAACCACACCCTCTTCCTCGAGCTCGACCCGGGGAACTCGATTCGCGAATCGACCAAGACGAACAACCGGGCGGTGGTCCGGCTCGGGCGGGATTTCCCCGACCTGGTCGTGACCAATATTACCGTCCCGGCCGGCCTGGTCGACGGCATTGCCGCGGAGCTCAATGCCACCGTCCTCAACGCGGGGCCGGCCGCCACCACCGCCCCGTTCCCGGTGGCGTTCCTGGTGGACGGGGACACCGCCGGCGTGGTGACCGTCCACGGCCTGGCCGCCAACGAAAGCCGGAACCTCACGGTCCGGTGGACAGCGCGCCCGGGGAGCCACGTCCTGCGCGTCGAGGCCGACCCCGACGGGCGGCTGGGTGAATCCGTCGAGACGAACAATTTCCTTTTGCGTGAGATTCACGTTGCCCACCCCGACCTTTCCGTCAGGAATGTCACCTGGGAGCAGTCCCTCCCCACCGACGGTCGCGAGGTCCTTTTCAATATCACGGTGGCCAACACGGGCGCCGGCGCCACCGCCCGCCCCGTCCATGTCCGGCTCATGGTGGACGGCCGCGAGGAGGGCACCTCCTCCGCGGCCGGGCTGGCGGCGGGGGGGCAGGCCTATCTCAGCGCCGGCTGGACGGCCCTGCCGGGCAGGCACGAGCTGCGCGTCGAGGCCGACCCTGACGGCACCATAGAGGAGGCCGACGAGACAGGCAATTTCATACTCACGGAGGTCTCCGTGCCCTACCCGGACATCGTCCTCTCCAATCTCACGCTCTCCCCGCCGAACCCCGAGTCCGGGGAGACGGTCCGGCTTTCGGCAACGGTAGGCAACACCGGGCCGGGGAACACCTCCCGGCGGTTCTCGGTGGCCTTCTTCGCCGGCGGCCGAAAGCTCGCCACCACCCTGGTCGAGGGGCTCGACCGCGGGGAGGTCCGGAACCTTCTCGCCGACTGGACGGCCCGGCCGGGCGCCACCGACCTCTCGGTCGTGGCCGACGAGCTGGATGACATCACCGAGCTCGACGAGCTGGACAACCTCGCCTCCGCCCGGGCGGTCGTGGCCTGGCCGGACATCTCGGCCGCCGTCACTTCCTGGTCCCCGGCGAACGCCGGCGCCGGCCAGCCTCTGAACGTCACGGTATCGCTCCAGAACACCGGCGCCAACACGAGCGTCCCGTTCCAGGCGGGCCTCTACGACAACGGGTCCCTCGTCGCCTCGGTAAAGATGGCCGGGATGCGCGCCGGCGAGCTCCTGGTGCAGAACCTGAGCTTCGTTCTCGGCTCGGGCTCGACCACGGTAAGGCTGTTTGCCGACTCCGAAGACAGCGTCGAGGAGCTCTCCGAGCTGAACAACGAGTTCTCGTTCACCTATCCCGCCGGGACGGTCCTGGAGAGGCCGGCGCCGCTGGACATAGGGTTCAGGGAGGTGCGGCTGTTCCCCGAGCAACCGGCGGACGGCGAGGCGGTCACGGTGCTCGCCGCGGTCAACCTGAGCGCTCCCGGCGGGCCCGCCGAGGTCTTGGTCGGCTGCGCCCTGGACGGCGTGCTCTCCCTCGAGCGCCGGGTCGGCCTTTCCGCCGGGGAGGGCATCGCGAGCTTCGAGCTCCGCCCCCCGCCCGGGGCGCACACGATCATCGTCACCATCGACCCGGAGCGCCGCATCGGCGAGGGGCGCCGGGACAACGGCCAGGCCTTCGCCACGCTGTCAATCCAGCCCCCCGACCCGGCCCTCTCCGCCCTTTCGCCGCCCGCTGCGGGCGCCTCGGACGGCGAGAGCGCAAGCGTCTCCTGCACCGTCCGCAACAACGGCCCGGGCGCCACCCGTCGGGACGTGTCCGTCCGCCTCCTCGTGGACGGCGAGCCGGGGCCTTCGCAGACGCTGAAGGGGCTCGTCAACGGCACCGGGAGCACCGTGGTCTTCACATTCGAGGCCTTCCCGGGCGCCCACCGGCTCAAGGCCGAGGTCGTGCGCGACGGCCGGCTGCGCCAGACGGACGTGACAGACGACCAGGCCGCGGCGACGTTCGATGTCGGGCGGCCCGAACTATCTGTCACCGCGGTCGGCGCGCCGGCCTCGGCGGACGAGGGCGCGCCGGTGTCGCTGTCGGCGACGATAAGCAACCGCGGCGCCACGACCGTGAGGGGCTTTTCCGTCAGGTTCTACGTCGACGGCCAGCGGCTGGGGGATTCCGCCATCGGGGGCCTGTTCGCCGGCCGGGCCACCACGGTGATACGCGAGTGGAGGGCGCTGCCCGGCCTCCACCGGATAACGGCCCTGGCGGACGCCCTCGGGGCCGTGGGGGAGGCCGACGAGACAGACAACGCACGCACCGTGTCCGCCGTCAACGTCTCCCGGCCGGACCTGCGCGTTCTCGGCCTCAGCCTCGTCTCGCAGCCGCTGGACGGCGCCGAGTGCCTGGCCTCGGCCGAGATCCGGAACGCCGGCAACGCCACATTGCGCGCCGTCACCGTCCAGTTCCTCCAAGACGAGGGGCAGGCCGGGCTGGTCCGGCTGGAGGCCGTCCCCGCCGGGGCCGATTTCACCGTCACCAAGCGCTTCACGGCAGGCGCCGGGCCGCACATCCTGCGCGCCAGCGCGGCGGCGGCGGGGCGCCCGGCCGAGGCCAACGAGACGGACAACGACGCCGTCCTTCCGGTCGAGGGCACGGGCTACGCGGACCTCGATCTCGTCGGGCTCTTCGTGCCGCCCGCGGCGGTGGACGGGGCGGTCGTGAGGCTCTTTGCCGAAATCGAGAACTCCGGATGCTCGACCGTGCGCCGGTTCACCGTGAGCTTCTATGTGGATGGGCTCAAGGCCGGGGACGACCAGGTGGACGGCCTTCCCTCCGGGGGGCGGGCCTCGTGCTCCGCCGCCTGGACGGCCTCGCCGGGGAGGCACAGGGTCCGCGCCGTCGTGGACCAAGACGACGTCGTGCCCGAGCTCGACGAGACCGACAACTCGATGCGCAAAGAGGGGCTTTCGGCCGAACAGCCCGACATCATCGTCAACGCCGTCACGGCCGTGCCGACGGGCGCGGCCAGATCGCCCGGCGAGCACCGCCTCTTCGTGACGCTCGAGAACATCGGCGGGCCGACCCTTCGCGGGTTTTCCGCCACCGTATACCTGGACGACCGGGCGGCCGGCAGGGTGTACGCGGCGGGCCTCCCCGGGCGGAACGCCACCCAGGCCTCGATGCTCATCCCCTCGGGCGGCGCCTCGACCGTCGGCGTGAGGGCGGACGAGGAGGGCGCGCTGGCCGAGGGCGATGAATCCAACAACGCCGCCTCATTCCCGTTCGTGTCCGTTCCCGAGGTCAAGGGCTCGCTGCCCGACCTCGTCGTCCGCGGCGTGTGGATGGTGCCGGCCGACCCGGCGGATGGACAGCCGGTGCGGGTGTTCGCCGCCGTGGGCAACGACGGCAACGGCACCCTCCTCAGCAGGAGCGAGGTGAGGCTCTCCTATGGCGGCCGGAACCGGACCGCCACCCTGGAGGCGCTGGTGCCGGGCGGGACCGCCCTGGCGGGCTTCGATGTCATCGCCGCCGGCGGCGGGATGGCCCTGAACGTGACCGCGGACCCCGGCAACGCCGTGTATGAAGGCCGAAACGACAACAACTGGAGGGCCGCCTCCTATTCGGCGAACGCACCCGATCTGCGCGTGTCGTCGGTCTGGCGCTCCAACACCACCGAAGGGCTGGAGGCACCGATGTTCGCCGTCATCGAGAACAACGGCACCAACCTCACCGGCGACGCCGTCGGCGCTTTCACGGTCGAGGTCCAGGTCGGCGGAAGGATATATGCCCAGAAGCCGGTGCGGGGCATCCTGGCCGGCCAGAGCACCTGCGTGGCTTTCGACTGGAGGGCCGTGCCCGGCGAGACCGACCTGGTCGTCTGGGCGGACCGCGCCGGCGACACGGCGGAATCCGACCGGGAGAACAACCGCCGCCACGAGGTGGTCGACACGGGCTACCCCGACCTCCTGGTCGGGAACATCACCTGGCCGGAGCTCTGGCGGAGCGGGGAGGCCACCAGCCTCTTCGTCGAGGTCCAAAACGGCGGGGCCGCGACCGGGCGCGCCTCCTCCGTGACGCTCGCCGTGGATTCGGTCGTCCTCGGCACCGTCCGGCTGGACGGGATGGCCGCCTTCGCGACCACGGTCCTGGCCTGGGACTGGGCGGGCTCCCCGGGCAACCACACCTTCTCCGCCACGGTTGACGGGAACGACGAAACCGTTGAATCCAACGAGAACAACAACCGGCTTGCGAGGGATTTCCCCTCCGGGGCCCGGTCTTCGCCCCCCGAAACCGTGAACCTGCGGCTTTCAGCCCTTGATTTCCGGCAGATGAGGCTTCCCTCCAGGACGGACCCCAACGCCACCGCCAACTTGTACAGGCTCAATTTCACCGTGTCCAACGAGGGCACGTCCGCCACCGTCTTCTGCTCCGCGCTCCTTCTTGCGGACGGCCTGCTCATCACCGAACTCAACGTCCCCGGCATTCCCGGCAACTCGAGCGCCAATCTGACATTCGACTGGCTCGCCCCGGTCAACGACTACAGCTACAAGGTGGTCCTGGACGACCGCCGCCAGATAGCCGAGGATTTCGAGACCGACAACGACGACTTCATCGCCATTCCCGGCAATCTCCCGCCCGTGGCGGTCACGGGCGGCCCGTACAAGGTCAAGGCCGGGGACCCCGTGACGCTCAAGGGCGCCGGGTTCGACACGAACGGGTACGTGGCCCTGTACGAATGGGACCTCGACGGCGACGGCCTGTTCGGCGGCAGGAACGACACGGTCTCCGCCACCACCGGCAAGGTGACGACCGTCTTCCGCAGCGCCCGGTCCCACCGCGTCAGCCTGCGCGTGACGGACGACAGCGGGGCCACCGCCACCCAGACGACGACCGTCCAGGTCCAGGCCGCGCAGACCCGGCCGTGGATCAGCGTCAACGAGATCGCCATGGCGGCGATATCCACCGTGCTCGTGGCATGCTCCATATTGGTGCTGATAATCCTGCGCAGCGAGGGCCGCATCTTCAGAAGGAAGGGGCGCTGAAAGCCCCTCCTTGCATCATCGATGGACGCCTTCGAGGGCTGGGCGTTTGATGGTCCCTCTCCTTTCGGTCATTCCGAGCCGAGGTGGCCCGGCCCGGTACACGGACGAGCTTCGCTCCCCCTTGCCGCGGCGGGCTTCGCCCGCCCCGGAGGCGCGGGCCTTTTTGATAGCATGTTTTTTAATCCCCGCCCCTATTTCCCCCCAGTCATGTGCCGAGGTGGCCCAGCCCGGTAAGGCGCGGGCCTGGAAATGGCCGGGTCCGCCGTGCACCAGCAAGCCCGTGGGGGGATACCCCCGCGTGAGTTCAAATCTCACCCTCGGCGCCAACCTACTGGCCACACCGGGGGTTCGGTTTGAAAACCCGGGAAACAGCATTGGAATCCAGGAGAGCGGGCGCCACCTATATATAACGATTAGAAATCAAACCAATGAATTAATAACAGGATTTGAGAAATAATGTATATATAGGACCCATTTGGTAAAAATGGGCCGGTGCGCCTGATGCGACGGAAGTCGTTCACCCTCACGAGCCTGCTGGTTTGCCTGCTTGTTACCTCCGGCATGCCGGCGGGAAGTTCCGCCGCGCAGGCGCGCCTAGTATTGCCGCCTGCAGGCTTCGAGGAGCTCTCCCTCCCGCTCCATTTCCCGGAGCCCGCCTGGGTACCGGCGGACGGCTACATCCTTCTGAGGCAGGAGGGCTGTCCCGGCTACGTGCGCCTCGCCGGCGCCCCGCTCGTCCCGTTCTGGGGGACGATGCTTCCTTTCCCGGTCGGCACGCAGGTGCTCGGGGCGGAACTGAGGAATGCGGTCTACGAGGAGCATGTCATCAACGAAAGGCTCCTGCCCGCCCCCGAGCCTGTACCGCTCGCGGGCGGCGCGGCACCGGTGCCCTTCGAGGGCCCCTCCTATTCGAAAAGCGAGCTCTACCCAGCGGGCGAGACCGCTTTCTCGGTCACCACCGGCAAGGGCGAATCCGGCGGCGTCGAGGCCCACCTTTTCCTCAAGGTGTTCCCCGCAAGGTGGAACCCGGTCAGCGGGCTCGTCCGGGAGCTCCGGTCAGCAGAGGTCGTCGTCCGCTACCAGAGCGCCCCGGCGCCGTCGCACCGCGCCAACGAGACGGTCGACCTGCTCATCCTGACCCCGCCCGAGTTCGAAAAGGAGATGGGGCGCTACAAGGCCCACAAGGAACAGCTGGGATTTTCCGTCCGGATGGTCAACCTCACGGCAGTCTACGGCGGCTCGGTTTTCAATGTGAGTTCCGGCCGGGACAATCCCGAAAAGATCAAGCTCTTCATCCGGGGGGCGCTGGAGAACTGGACCATAAAGCATGTCGTATTGGCGGGCGACGTGGAGAAGTTCCCCGTGCGCCGGGCCTATTTCCTCGACTATTACGACAGCTCCAACCTGCCGACGGACCTGTACTACGGGGACATATTCAAGGCCGGCACGAAGACCTTCTGCGACTGGGACAAGGACAGGGACAATCTTTTCGCGGAATGCTATCCAAGCACCAACCCCGACGCCGTTGACATCGACCCCGACGTGTCCGTCGGCAGGCTGCCGGCCGGCACCGAGGCCGAGCTCCGCGACCTCGTGAACAAGACCATTTCCTACCACGAAAACGTGACCGGCAGCGACTGGTTCAGGAACGTGACGCTCGTCGGGACCGACACCTTCGGCCCTTCGAGGGGCGAGACCTCCGGCGTGGCCGAGGGGGAGTACGCCTGCGACGTCGCCTACTCCTACCTGAACTCCTCGAAAGGATTCAATGCCACCCGGTTCTACGAGCTCAACCGCACGTTCAGCACAAGCGGCATACGCGACTGCCTCAACCGCGGTGCCGGTTATGCCATATTCGCCAACCACGGCTCGACGGACGGGGTCTGCTACCCCGATTACGGCGGCGGGCCGGGCCTTTCCGGGGGCACCGCGGCGGCCCTCACGAACGGCCCCAGATATCCCCTGAGCGTGCTGGATGCCTGCTCCACGCACGCCATCGACAGCAACGACTGCCTCGGCGAGGACCTCGTGCTCAATGCCAGGGGCGGCTCGATAGCGAGCATGGGGGCCACGCGGGTGGCCTACGGCGGCTGGAGCACCTACCATATCCGGGGCAACTCGGGCTACATGAACGTGCACCTTGCGGAGATGTTCAGCAGGGGCACCATCATGCCCGGCCTGATGCTCGACCGGACCAGGCAGTCGTACATGGCCAACGTCGGCATCTGGGACTACGCCGACATGAAGACCATGGTCCAGTACATCCAGCTCGGCGACCCGGTGGCTTTCATCGGGGGCGCCGGCGTCGCCGCCTCGGCCGACGAGACGGTGAGATGGGCGGACCCGGGGTCCCTGGCGCAGTTCAGGCTGACCGTCCGAAACGGCGCCATCCACTCCGACACCGCCGATTTCTCATTGGGCGGGACCAGGTGGGCGGCCGGGCTGAACACCTCGCAGGTCTTCCTCCCGGCGAACGGCTCGGCCGACATCACGCTCCGTGTGAGCGTGGATGCCTTTGCCGACGCCTATGAAAGCTCCACGGTCACGGTGAACATAATCCCCCGGAGCACCGGCATCCCCGTCAGGGTGAACCTGACCACCAACGTGAACTGCTTGCGAAAGCTCTCGTTTTCATCCAACAGCACGCGGTTTTCGGCGTTCCCGGGCGACAACCTCTCCCTGGGCTATTCCATACAGAACGAGGGAAATGTCCTCGAGAAGGCTTCGCTGTCCGCCTCGGGCGGCGAGGCCGGCTGGAGGCTTGCGGAGGCGTTCGGCCCGTTCGAGGTCGCGAAGCGCACCTTCCAAAACGGGACGGTCGAGCTCCGGGTGCCGGAAAAGTGCCTGGCCGGCCTCTACGGCTTCCGGCTGTCCCTTTCGACCGAGAGCGGCCTTTCGCAGGAAGCCCGGTTCCAGGTCACGGTGCACAAGACCTACGGGTTCAGCGCACGGCCGATTGCCGGCAACGCCACCGCCGGCGCGTCGGGCGCGGCGTTCGACCTCGCCGTGTCCAACCTGGGAAACCACCCCGACACCTGCGAGCTCCGGCTCGCCGAACTGCCGGAAGCGTGGACGGCCGAAACCTCGGTGTTCCTGAACATGGATCCCTACGAGGAGCGGGTCCAGCGGATGACGGTGATGCCGGACGGCCGTGCCCTTGCAGGCGAGTATGCCGTCATATTGCAGCTCCACGCCTCCTGGGGCCTCCTGCAGACCCACATCCTCGGGGCCGTTGTGGAGAAGCGGTCCGACCTCCGCTTCTCCGTGCCGGAGCGCTTCCAGGCCGTGGACGCAGGCTCCGACGCCGCCTTCCCCCTGCGCATCGAGAGCCGCTCCAATTTCCCCGAGCAGGTCCGGCTGGAGGTGCAGCGCCTGCCCGGTGGATGGACGTGGTTCCAGGCCTCGGCGCCGCTCGAGGTCGCCCCGTTCTCCGGCGCCGCCGGCTCGGTCGTGCTCCGGGCACCGGCCGGCTGCCCGGCCGGCCTCTACACCATGGACATCGTGGCGGGCACGCCCGGCTGGAAGAGCCTCTCCAGCGTTTCGCTCGAGGTCCGGGAGGCAAGGGCGTTCGGCGCCCGGCTGGACGCCGGCCAGGCGGTGCTCCGGCCCGGCGAGAGCCGGACCTTTGCCCTCACCATCCGCAACACCGGCAACTGCGAGGACCATTACCTGCTCGCCTCCGACGGGGCCCTCCCGGCCCGGTTCCCGCGCAACCTCGCGCCCGTCCGGGGCGGCTCTTCGGAGGATTTCCTGATAGTGGTCACCGCACCAGGGACGATCCGGTCGGGGATCTACGACCTGACCGTCCGGGCCTCGTCCGTCACGGACCCGTCGCTTGTCAGGCTCCTGCCGCTCCGGATAAGGATCGAGAAAATAACGGACATCGGGCTCGAAACCGAAAAGCGCTCCGGCGCCCCGGCCGGGACCACCGGCGTCTTCTGGCTCGAGGTCAGAAATTCCGGCTCCGAGGAGGAAACCGTCGGGCTTTCGGCGCCCGGCCTTGGGGCCTGGAAGCTCGAACTGCCCGAAATATCGATTGAGCCCGGCGAGACGCTCCGTGTTCCGGTGTACTACACCGTCCCGGAAGGACTGGACGGCGGCAGCTTTTCGCTCTCCATCGTCGCCTCCGCCGGGGACCGCAGCTGGCCGCTGGGCCACCAGGTGGACGTCCCGGCGCCCCCCGCCGCTTCGGTCCAGGGCCCTGCGGCCCGCCAGGCGCCCCCGCTCCTCCCGGCCGTGCTGGGCGCCATCGTCCTCATCATCGCAGTGGCGGCCCTGGCGGTCTTTTTCAGGTCCCGCAGGAAGAACCGGCCGGCCGCGGAGCCCGCCCCGCCGGTCGTATCGGAGCAGCCGCCGCCGCCGCCCCCGGACCAGGCGCCCCCGGACCAGGAGCCCCTTCCGCCCCCGCCGCCCTGGAATCAGGCGCCCCCGGGCTGAAATCCTGCCCTGCGCCGGCTCAATGGTCGTGGTGGTGCTCGCCCCTCTCGTGCATCAGCATGTGGTAGTAGTTGTCCACCGGCATCAAAGCCCCCACGGCCCTTTCCACGACCTCGCCCAGGGCCGGGTGGATGTGCATGCCATTCTGGATGGCCGAGGCGCTCCCGCCGGCGTACATGAGCGTCACGAGCTCCTGTATGAGCACGGAGGCCTGCGGCCCGACGATGTGGGCGCCGACGAGCGTCTCGTTCTCCGTCTTGGCCACGACCTTAACGAGCCCCTCGGCGTTCATCGCCGCACCCTTGGCCGTGTTCCGGAACAAGGCCCGGCCCAGGAGCAGGTTGTCCCTGCCGAATGCCGCCATCGCCTCGCTCTCGCGCATCCCCACGGAGGCGATCTCCGGGTGGCAGAAGACGGCGTGCGGAACGGCGCGGTAGTCGACCTTCACGTCCATCTTCTTGACGGCGTTCCGGTAGACGACTGCGGACTCGTAGTTTGCCACGTGCTTGAACATGTGCTTCCCGAGGGCGTCCCCGAAGGCCCAGATGCCGGGCGCCGCCGTCTCCAGCCGTTCGTCGGTCCCTATCCAGCCATTCTGGTCGACTAGGATCCCGCTCCTTTCCGGGTGCAGGAGGTCGGCGTTCGAGGCGCGTCCCGCCGCCACCAATAACTCGTCGACCGGGACCGAGAACTTCTGGCCCGTCGTGCGGTCCACCCCGATTATCGTCTTTTTTCCCAGAAGCGAGTGCTCCACCTCGACGACCTGCGTGTTCGTGAGGATGGTCATGCTCCTCGACATCGAGGTGCGGGCGAACTCGGATATCTCGGGGTCCTCGTGGGGCAGGAACTGCGGCGCCCGGCCCAGTATCGTGACCTTCGAGCCCATCGAGGCGAAGAAGTGGCCGTATTCGGCGGCTATGTAGCCCCCGCCGATGATGCCCAGCGCGGCCGGCAGTTTGCGCATCCCTAGCACCGTGTCGCTCGTGAGGTAGCCAGCCTTCTCGAGGCCCTTGATGGGCGGGACGAGCGGTCGGGAGCCGGTGCATAGCAGTATCATCGGCGCCTTGATGGTGTCGTTGCCGACCTTCAGGGTGTACGGCCCGATGAACTCCGCCTGGGCGTGATAGTATGCCACGTTCGGGGCGTGGGACAGGCCGTGGCGTATCTCCCCGATGTCCCTCGTAATCATGTTGCGCATGCGCTCCATGACGGCCTCGAAGTGGACCGCCTTTATGGGGGCCTCGATGCCGAACTGGGATGCGGACTGGACGGTCCTCACAAGCTCGGCCGGGTAGAGGAGGATCTTTGTGGGAATGCACCCGCGCGTCAGGCAGATGCCGCCGGGCTCGTCCTTGTCGATTATTGCGACCTTCAGGTCGGGGTTCTGCTCCATCATGGCCGAGACGATGTTCATGCCCGAGCCGGTGCCCACCAGAATCACGTCGAACTCCTTCACCTTGCCGCCCCCTTCCAAAAGCCCTTTCCGTGAATATGCCCGGAAGGCGATATTAAATTTGCGGAGAGGCGGCCCTGCCCGACAGGCCTCCGCCTCAGCTGCAGATGAGCTCTTTTATCGTCTCGCGGCAGCCCGACAGGCCGTCGAGGTTACCGTCCCAGGCCTTCAGGCACCATCCGAAGCGGCCCTCTATGTCCGCAATCGCCCCCCTCATCAGCCGGCGGACCTTCTTGGTATCCTTTCCCGAGACCAGGCAGGCCAGGAAGACGTATTTCCCCACGTCAACTATCAGGCGCGAGTTTCCGAACTTGATCTCCTTCAGCGAGGAGCGCGACTTGCAAAAGGAGACGGATATGAAATCCAATATCGCGACCAGCGTCGCCCAGACCACGTCCTCGTTGCGCATGTCCGCCCGGCCGCCCTCGAAGCATATGGGACGGCCGTCCCGGAAGATGATGGAGGCGAGCTCTATTTTTGACTTTCCGCACATCGGGCCCCCGGGTGGTGCCCGGGGGGCCAAGCGCGGCCGTCCGGCCGCGTCCGGAAGGTGCTGGTGCGTCAATCCGCGGGAGTCGAGGTGCACGCCCATCTGCCCGACACAGTCGGCCTCCGGCCCACTCGCCCCATTCTCCAGGCTTTCTTGTTCAACGGTGACAGCACTTTCGCCCTGAAATCCTCGCATACGACCACCTTTCCCCGACATTCCCATCCACTTCCACTCTGATCGCCACCGCTTACCCCGGAGCTCCCTTGGCCACCTTCTTCACGTGTGCGGCTCCCTGGCTCCGGCTGATAGTGATGTCCTTGTAAATGGCCACGGCGTAGGCGATCTCTCCCTGGTCGTCGTAGATCGGCGCCCCCGTGACCTCCAGGAATATCGATCGGCCGTCCCTCCTGAGCTCCATGTCGGTGACGCAGGTCCCCATCCCGCCGAGCGCCCTTGTCAGCGGATCCCTCTCCGGCGGATAGGGCTCGTCGGTCGAGGCCCGGTAGGCCCCGATCGCGCCTGTGAGGGAAGACTCCTGCAAAGCTGCCTTGATATCCTCCTTGCCCTTGCCGGTGAGCATGGCGAAGACGCGGTTTTCGAAGCAGGGATCCCCCCTTGCATCGACTATGAAAACGCCCAGCGGGATGCCCTCCACGAAATGGGCGAAGCGCTTCTCGCTCTCGGCCAGGTCCCTCAACGACCGGAGCCACTCGGTCATGTCGTGTATGGAGACGAGCAGGAGGGAGCACCGGCCGCCGGTGAATGCGATGCATCTGGCGGTGAACGAGAGCATGGACCGGCCCATCCCGGGGACCTCCGATTCCAGGTCCAGGTTGGTGCAGTCGGAGGTTTGGGCCTTGGTCTGCTCCAAAAACTCCCTCAGGCCCGGGAGGTCCAGCTTGCCGCCGGCGATCTCGAAAAGGTTGCGCGCGCCCTTCTCGGGCCGGATACCGAAATGGTAGTAGAACCGGTCGTTTGCGAAAAGCAGGTTCAGGTCATGGTCCAGCACAAGAAAGGAATCGTTCATCATGTTCGCCACGCTCCGTATCAAAGCCATGTCGATGTCTACCTGCCTTCCTCCCATCCCCTACCAGCCCCGTTCCATGCCGTCAGCCCGCCTCATATGCTCCGGGTCGATTCCCTGCCGGTGGTCACCAGCACACCGCCCGTCCGGACGTCGAACACCAGGGAGCGGCCCTGCTTGCCGCCCACATCCTCGGCGATTATCCGGATTCCCTCTTTTTTCAGTATCTGCCTGGAGGAAGCGATGTTGCGGGCGCCGATGTCCAGGAAATCCGAGGCCACCGTGGAGAACATCTGCGCCCCGCCGACCACCTTTGCGACGATTCCCTGACGGGCGGCGCCCATTTCCAGGAGTTCCTCGACCATCAGGTATATCGCGGTGTCCACGTATTTCCCCGGCCGGGCCTTGTCGTGACCCTCCTCGTATCGGGGCAGCATCGCGTGGGCCAGCCCTCCCAGCCGGTGAATCCTGTCGTGGAGGATTATGGCGGCGCACGAGCCCAGGCCGACACAATGAAGCCGCGCCGGGTTGGAGACCACCCTGAAAGCCCCCACATTCACCACCTCCTCGCTCCCGCATTCGTTCATGGGTCCCACATCAGGATTTCCGCACGCCCAGCGCCGACAGGACGAGCCCCTGCGTGGCGGGCTCGGGAATGAATATCATTGTCCCCAGCTTCCGGCCGTCGGCGGCGGCCATCACGGTCCACACGGCCAGGGCCCGGGACGAATGCTCGCCCACGAGTATGGTGGGCATCTGGAGGATCGCCCCCAGGAGGTCGACGGCCAGGCAGGGCGGCGAGGGCATCAGCGGGCGCCCGATGAGCCTCGAGACGGCGTTGAGGTAGGCGCAGGCGCAGATGGCCCCCATCTCGCTGGCCGCGGCCTGGGCGGACTGGTCGAGCGCCGCTCCGTCGCCGGTCTTTTTCCGGCCGAGGTTGGCGGCCAGGGACTGCGAGTCCTCCAACGGGAATATGGCAAAGAGCATGTTGCCGCAGCCGGTCCGGTCGAAACCCACCTGGCTCATGTAGACCGCCGCCACCATCTCGGAGAGCTCCCCGAAGCTCCCGGGAAGGTCCTCGACGGGGATGACCCGCGCGTCCGTGACGCCTATGGTCACCGGTTCGCCGGCCATCTTCGCCAGCGCGGTGGCGGCGTACGCCGCGCCGATGTTGCCGGTTTCCCTCATCGCGTCGAGCTCGAGCTCGGAGGGCCCCCGGATGCTCCGCACCTTGAGAACCCGGCTCATATCACCGCCCCCATGTCGAGTATGAGCGCCACCTTGCCGTCGCCCAGGATGGTGGCGCCCGAGAAGCACTGGGTGCGCCGGAGGGACCGGTCCAGCCCCTTGACCACGATGTCCTGCTGGCCTATGAGCCGGCCGACCACCAGCGCCGCCTTCTTGTCGTCCTTTTCGACCACGAGCGAGGGCAGCTCCTCCCGCCCGGCGTCCCGCCCGCCGAACACGAGGGGAAGGTTGGTCACCGGAATGATTTCGTCGCGGAGCTGGAATATGGCCTTGTCCCCGAACCCGCAGACGCGGCCCGCGGGAATCATCACGGTCTCGCGGAGGTTCTCGAGCGGGACGGCGTAGCATTGCCCGTTTATCTCCACCAGCATCGCCTTTATTATAGACATGCTGGGCGGGAGCCTTATCGTCAGCTTCGTCCCGACCCCCCTTCGGGATTCCAGCCGAGCGGTCCCGCCCAGCGATTCAATGGTGGTCTTGATGATGTCGAGCCCCATCCCCCTGCCCGAGATGTCGGAGACCTTTCCGGCAGTGCTCACGCCGGGGCGGAAGGCGAGCTCGATCGAGCCCGCCTCGTCCAGCCCGGCCGCGTCCTCGGCCGTCAGGAGGCCCTTCTCCACGGCCTTGCGGCGGAGCCTTTCGGGGTCCAGGCCGCGCCCGTCGTCCTCGACCGTGATCACTACGTAATTGTGCTCGACGAAGGCGCTCAGGGTGACGGCCCCCCGGGCCTCCTTGCCGGCGGCGACCCTCTCGCTTTGCGGCTCGATGCCGTGGTCCACCGCGTTCCGGAGCGCGTGGATGAGGGCGTCCCCGATGTTGTCCAGGAGGCCCCGGTCCACCTCGATCTCGTTGCCGGCTATCCTGAAATCGATGTCCTTGCCGAGCTCCCTCTGCATGTCCCGGACCATCCTCGGGTAGCGCTGGAATATGTAGTCGACCGGTACCATCCGCATCCTGAGGACGGTGTCCTGCAGCTCGCCCACCAGGCGCGAGACGACATTGAGCGACTGGTCGAGCTCGCGGTCCCGGGAATGGGCGGCGAGCTTGTTCACGCGGGTGCTGTTTATCAGTATCTCCCCGACGAGGTCCATGAGATGGTCGAGATGGCGGCTCTTCACCCTCACGGTGTCGGCGCGCCCGGCGCGATGCGCGGCCTCGGCGCCCTGGGATGGGGGTGGCGGAGGAGGCGGTGGCAGGGGCGCATTCCCTGGCGCCCGGCCGGCAGGGACGGGCGGGGCATGTCCCCCACCGGATTTTTGAGGTGTGGTCGCCGTCCCCAGGCGGCAGAGGAACACCGCCCCGATGCCGGCCACGCCGGAAATGGCGGCCTTCAGGGCGCCTTCCGGCTCGGCGCTCGCCCAGAGCAGACGGGCCTCGCAGGTCTCGTCGGTCACTTCGGCCTCCGGCGGATCGCTCGCCAGGATCCTGCCCTTCCGGGAGACCTCCCTGCAAAGATGGGTGAATCGCCACTTCCGGAAGCGCAGCCCCTCCACGAAGTTCACGGTGACCTTGAACACGTTCTGGCCTTCGCCGAGCGCCTTTGCCAGGGCGGCCTCCTGGCCGGGCCAGGAATCGGCTCCGGGCGGCCCGGGCGCCGTGGTGCCGGCCGGCGCTTTCGCGGGCGTCCTCTCCAGCCCCTCCTTCAACCGCGCCACCACCGCGCTCCAGGTTGGCCCGAGCGCCTTGTCCCGCCCGATCTCGGCAGCCATCTGCCTCAATGCGTCGGAGCACTCCAGCAGGGCGGAGAGCGGGGCCTGGCCGGGCGCCGCCTTTCCCTCGAGGAGACGCTCGAACGTATCCTCCAGGGCGTGCGCGAGCTCTCCCATGGGCCCGATGCCGAGCATGTTGGAATTGCCCTTCAGGGTGTGGACCGCCCGGTAGGCGTTACTCAACTCTTCCTCGTCGAACCCCTCCTTCTCCAGCCGGATGAACGCCCGCTCCAGGAGCTGGAGCTGCTCTCCGGTCTCCTCCAGGAACGTGTCCAGGTATTTCAGAGCGTCCAACCTCATTCCTCCAGGGCCGTCAATATGTTCCGGGCCATATCGCCCAGGGGCACCACGCGGTCCGCCGCCCCCAGGTCTATCGCCGCCCGGGGCATGCCGAAGACCACGCATGTCGCCTCGTCCTGGACCAGGGTCCTCCCGTCGAACCGCTTTATCTCGCGCAGGCCCTCGGCGCCGTCGGCGCCCATTCCCGTGAGAAGGACGCCTATGCAGCCGGAGCAGAACTCCGCCGCCGATTTCATGAGGACGTCCACGGAGGGCCGGACATTGTTGACCGGGGGTCCGTCGGATAGCGCTATGCGCCCGTTCTCGATGGTCATGTGCCGGTCGCCGGGGGCGACGAGGGCAACACCGGCGTGCAGCTCGTCGCCGTGCCGCGCTTCCCGGACCTCGAGCGAGGTTATCCAGTTGAGGCGCTCGGCGAACGATTGGGTGAAGCCCTCGGGCATGTGCTGGACTATCAGGATGGCCGCGGGGATGTCGCGCGGGAGGCCGCCCAGCACTTCGGTCAGGGCGCCGGGGCCTCCGGTCGATGCTCCTATCACCACGAGGCCCCGCCCGTTCCGGGGAACGAAACGCGGCCAGTCCACGGGTACCGGCCGGGGGTGCTGCCTCGCCAGCCGTCTGATGCCCGCCGCGGTCCTCAGCTTGCCCAACAGGTCGCCCGAGACCTTTTCCAGGTCCAGCGATATGGTGCCCGAGGTCTTGGGGAAGAAATCCACCGCCCCCATCTCGAGCGCCTTCATCGTGATGTCCGCCTGGCGCTTGTTCATCGCGCTGAGCATGACTACCGGCACCGGACGCTCGTTCATTATGTCCTGGAGGGCCGAAAGTCCGTCGCGGACCGGCATCTCGATGTCGAGCGTGACCACATCCGGGTTCAGCTCCCGGACCTTCTGGAGCGCCTCCGCGCCGTTGCGGGCCGTGCCCGCCACCACCATGCCCGGGGCCGACTCCAGTATGTCGCATATCAGACGGCGCATCAGCGCGGAATCGTCCACGACGAGCACCCTGATGCGGGACGGCCGCGGCTCCGCCATGGGATCATCCCAGGGACTTTCGTACGGCTTCCAAAAGCTCCTTCTCGGTGAACGGCTTGACGACGAAGTTCCTGGCTCCTGCATCCAATGCCTCCATCACGAGCGCCTGCTGGTTAAGGGCGCTGACGACCACTATCCTCGCCTGCGGGTTTCGGCCGAGGATCATCTTGAGCGAAGCGATTCCGTGGACCTTTGGCATGACGATGTCCATCGTCACCAGGTCCGGCCCCAGTTCCTCGTACAGCTCGACCGCCTCCTCCCCGTCCCTGGCATGGCCGACCACGTTGAAACCGTCACGGCCCAGCATGTCGGATATCAGGTCCTTCATCACGACGGAATCATCCACGACGAGGACATCCTTCCCGGCGCTCAATCGGCCACCCCCGCCCGTCCGGGAGGCGCCGGGGCGGTCCGGGCGGTCTCCGCCGCCCGGCCCAACTCCTCTCCACCGAGAATCCGGCAAACGTCCAGGAGCAGCACCAGCCGGTCCGGCAGCCGGCATATCCCGGAGAGGTACCGCGCCGCCGCCTGCTCGGACACGGCCCTGGGCGGAGGGAGGATGCTTTCGGGCGCTATGCGCATGACGTCCTGGACGGAATCCACCAGTAGTCCCATCTGGCTGTCGCCGATCTCGGCCACGATGATGCGGTTCTGGGCGCCGCCCGGAGAGGCATCGGCCACCGCCATCAGCCTGCGCAGGTCCACCACGGTGGTTATCTGTCCGCGCAGGTTCATGACGCCCTCGATGAAGGATTGCGTGCGGGGGACGCGCGTTATGTTCTCGAGCTTGACTATCTCGCGGACCTCCGTGACCTTGACGCCGTAGGTCTCCCTTCCAAGGTTGAACGTCACCACCTGGACCTCGTTGCCGGTGTAGCCTGACTTGTCCCGCTTCTCCCTGCGCCTGGCCATCGACCATCACTCCTGGGCCAGGGGTCCCGGATGGAGCCTCCTCTTCTGGAGCGCCTCTGCCACTTTCGGGGGCAGGACCGGAGAAGGCTCCACCGCGGCGGACACGGGCCTTGGCCGGGAGGCGGGGCCCGCCGGCGCGATCCTCCGGGCCGACGGGCGAGGCTCGGTCGCGTCGGCGATCTTCCTTTTCCGGTCCGGAGGCCCTGCGGGCGCGGCCGGCCGCTCGGCCGGCGCCGCGGCCGCCTTGCCGGGGAGCCGGAAACGGCCCGCGCTCTTCTGCAGGCCCAACGACATGTTCGACAGCTCCTGCGCCCGTGCCGTCATCTCCTCCATGCTGGCCGTCAGCTCCTCGGTCGAGGAGGCGGACTCCTCGCTTGCGGAGGCGGTCTCCTCGGCGATGCTCGCCACGTTGTCCATCGCCTTGGCCACCCGCTCCGTGCCGGCCTTCATCTGCTGGGAGGCGGAGGATATCGAGGCCGTCTCCTCCGAAACGGCCCGCGCCCGGGACAGGATGTCCCCGAACGCGTTGTCCGTGGCCTCCACCGCGTGCATCCCGTCCTCGACCTCGCGGGTGCCCACCTGCATGGCAGCCACCGCCGAGGCCGTCTCGGCCTGGATGTCCTTCACCATCCGCGCGATCTTCTCGGCGGCCTCCCGGGATTCCTCGGCGAGGTTCTTCACCTCGTCGGCGACCACCGCGAAGCCGCGGCCCTGCTCGCCGGCGCGTGCCGCCTCGATGGCGGCGTTGAGCGCCAGAAGGTTCGTCTGGTCGGTGATGTTCGTTATGAAGTTCACTATCTGGCCGATCTCCTCCGAGCGCTTGCCCAGGGCGCCGATGCTGGAGGCGGAGTTGTTGACCACCTTCTGTATCGCCTGCATCTTCCCGACCGTCTCGCGCACCGCCTTGCGGCCGGATTCGGAGGTCTGGATGGTCTCCTTGCCCAAGGACGCGGCGGACTGGGCCCGCAGGGCCACCTCTTCCACGGCCCGGGACAGCTCCTTCATCACCTTCGCCGTCTCCTCCACCTGCACCGCCTGGCTCTGGGAGCCTTTCGAGATCTGCTGGATGGCGGACGAGACCTGCTGGGTGCTGGCGTTCATCTCCTCGGAGGAGCTCGCGAGCTCCTGCGACGTGGCCGCCAGGACCGACGCCGATTCCTGAAGCTGGCTGATGAGCTCCGAAAGCGACGCGATCATCCGGGTGTTGGCCTCACTTATCCGGCCGAAGTCCTTCTTGAGCTCGACCTCGTATCCCGCGGCCAGGTTGCCGTCGGCCACCTCCGACGAGACGCGGGCGATCTCGTCGATCATGAGCTTGTAGTCCTCGACCATCCGGTTCAGCATCGTTGAAAGCTCGCCGAGCTCGTCTTTGCTTACGTAATCAATGTGGACCGAGAGGTCCCCGGAGGCGAGCTTCTCGACGTCGTCCCTCATCCGGGTGACGGGCTTGGTTATGCCCGTGCTGATCGCGATGACCAGGACGGATACCACAATTGCCGTGACTGCGAAGAGAGACAACGCGGCCACCAGGGCGCTCTGGGTCTTCCCGTCCAGGGCCTGGCCCAGGGCCTGGCAGGGCGCGTCGACCTCCTTGACCGGGATGGTGGCCGCGATGACGAACCGCTTCCCTCCGAGGTCCAGCGGCGTGTATCCGACGAACATGTCGCCGGCGTCCGAGCCGTATTCGTCGAAACCGGTCTCGCCCCTCAACATGCGGCCGCTCACGATGGCGGCCAGCTCCGCCCCGTTCTCCGGGTCCGAGAGGTTGCGGTTGTCCTTTATTCCATATACCGGGTCGCTCACCAGGACGCCCTGCTCGTTCAACATATAGAAATATCCGTTGCTGCCGAGCTTGTGGCCCGTGAGGATATCGGTTACGGCGGACCAGGCGAGTACGAGGGCCAGGACGCCCTGGCGCGCGCCGCCCATGAAGATGGGCGTGGCGAGGACCATCGTGTCGCCGCAATCCGCGGAATATTCGACCGGCGAGAAGTAGAATCCTCCCTCCGGGAGAATCGAGGCCGCCCGGAACCACTGTTTTGGGGAATGGTCGGCGGAGAGGTTGGTGGTGACCACGCCTTCGCAGGCGGAGGCGATCTCGAGCCCGGCCAGATCCGTGCCGATGACTTCATCGTAGAGCGCCCGTCCCGTCCCGTTTATGGCGAGCGTCTTCGTCTTCAGGTAATCCGCCACCAGGGTGTCCAGGAGCTGGCGGGCGGCCTCCGGCGCCGACGCCATCAGCTCCTGGTAGCAGCCCTGCGCGCACAATATCCACTGGTAGGGCTCGAAGAAGGTATAGACGATGCCCATCTTCACCGCCGGCCCGCCCGGCCCGGATACATTCCAGTTGTACTCGAAGACCGAAAATTCGGCCCCGGTCCGCACGCCGGTCGAGTTCAGGACGGTGTCCCTCATCTTGCTCATGGAGGGCACCTGTTCCAGGAGGCTTTCGCCGTCCGCCAGGGTGGGATGGACCACCATCCCCAGGTCGGTCGACATGATGAAGAAATGGCCGGAAGGCCCGAAGTAGCCGGGCGAAAACATCCTCGCGGCCGTTCCGTTTTGGCCGATTCCATCGCCGTCCGTGCCGGCCAAAAGCAGCTCCGCCCCGGTCGAGTTCCAGCCGAGCGCGTCGAGCGCCAGGAGCTGGTCATGGAGGCCCAGTGCCGCCATCCCGAGCATCGCCTGCGAGCCGCCCACGAAGAGCCCGAACTCGCCGCCCCGCGCGGAGAAGTAGGCTTCCCAGAGCGTCGAGCTCTCGAGGCTGGCTGCGTCCGCGGTCCGCTCGTTTATGAAGTCCTGCATCTCGACGGCGGTCGCCGCCACCTGGTTTTCGAGATTCGCCTCGAGCTGGCCGTCCATGGCCGAGGCGCTCATCTCCCTCGAGTAGCCCCCCATGTCGCCCAGCGCGTACAGGGAATACCCTATTGATATCGACAAGGGCGCCAGGGCGAGCGCGGAAACCATCAATGCGAGGGTCACCGCCGCCTTCATGCGCCCACCTTCCGTTCATCCTTTGCGCTCCCGTTCCGTGTCTCCGCTGTCTCAGGCTCCCGCATCTTCGATGCAACCATTTCCGTTCCCTCCAAATCTTCCCCGGAAAGCCCTCCGGGAACTCTCTCATCATTCGAATCGTTTGAGATCGCGCTGTCGCATTTGAAATTTAAACCGGTGGCGCCGCCGTCCTCCACCAGCATGAAACTGAGCTCGCCGTTCCTAGTAGTACCGATTATTATGATTTCCTTTTCGAGGCTCTCCCGCGATCCGGGGCGGCCGTGGCGGGACACCGTGAGCCGGATGGATCGGGCGAGGCAGGCCAGGAACGGGCTGGCATCCGGATGGGCGGCCGGGTCCGCCGGCAATCCGTTGCGGCCGGTGCCGGCGGCCGGCGCCGTGAGGGCGCGCGACGGGCGCCGGCTCGGCCGGCCGACGCCTCTCGCCGTCCGGTCGCCCGGGCGGCGGTTGCACAGGTCGGGTCCGCCTTTTTTTATTCCTTGTCCGGTTTGCATGATGGACATTGGATGGATTAAACAATATTTATCAATTTCCTTCAACAATTACACTTTCATAATGTTGAAAGTTTAAGAGTGCCACGAACATTCAAAAACGCGGGAACCGTCCCCCTCGGCGGCGCGCACGCCTCTTTTACATAAAGCTGAAAAATGGTTCGAGATATAAACAGATTTATTAGAGTTGGTTCAAATCGACAACTATTTATCCAAAGAACGCATTGCGATGAAACATGCGGTCGAACAACGAGGATGCGGTGCTGCTGGCCATCGTCGAGAACCCGCTGGTGTCCGACTCCACCATCGCCAAGAAGCTCGGGCTCTCCTCGGCCGGCGTCGGGAAGATACGGCGCAAGATCGAGAGAAACGGCCTCATCGAGGGCTACGAGGCCCGCGTCAACTACGGCGAGGTCGGGCTCCACACTTTCGCGATAATACATGTCAAGGTGACGAATGTCGGCTGGAAGTACCGCGGCCGGCTGGGCGTGCAGGACCTTCTCGTGGCAAACCAAAACATCGTCCGCGCCTACCGGATTCCGGGCCGGGACGTCACGCACATCCTCTGCTGCGCCTTCCGGAACCTGACCGAGCTCGACAAGTTCATCAAGGTCATCCAGGCCCAGCTTTCCGATTACATAGAGGTGGTACAAACATACGTCTTCTCCAGTGAAGGAATTCTCAAAGACCGCCCGAAGGACCTCCTGCTGAAGCTGATATCGGAGGGCGACGAGTGGAGGATGCCGGAGCCCCTTCTCTTCGGCGAGATAACGGGGGACTGAGATGAAGAACAATGTGCTCATCGTGGAAGACTCGATGCTGACCAGCCAGGCCATCTCGTTCATGCTGACCGCGCACCGCTTCTCCGTGGCCGGCGTCGCCGGGGACGGCGAGGCCGCGGTGAAGATGTACAAGAAGCTCAAGCCCGACCTGGTGCTCATGGACATCGCCATGCCCAAAAAGCACGGCATCGACGCGATAAGGGAGATAAGGGCCATGGACCCCATGGCCAGGATAATCGCCGTGACCGCCCTGTACTCTCCGGAGAAGAGGAACGCCGCCCTGGAAGCCGGCGCCGCGGCGGTCGTCTCGAAGCCCATCGACATCCCGGAACTGATACGCACGATCGAGAACCTCCTGCAAAAGATCTGAGTGGAAGCACATGGCCCGAAAGCCCGACAGAGCCGAAAAAGCCCCGGCCCGGCGCGCCGCCATAGCCGGCTCCCCGGCCGGAAGGAGGAAAGCCGGCAGCCCCGTCAAGGGGCGTTCGCCCAAGAAGCGCCCCGAGGTCGAGCTCCAGGCCGTGATAGCTGAATCCAGGGAGAGGATGGCGCTCCTGGATACCGGGACGCTTCGGGTGCTCGAGGCGAGCCGTTCCTGCCTTCGGGTGCTCGGCAGGAGCCGCCGCAAGGTCATCGGCCGCCCCTGCTACGAGGTCTTCCACCGGGGAAGCCGGCCCTGCGCCGAGTCCGGTGAGCGATGCCCCGCGCTGGAGTCCGCGCGAACCGGGCTATGTGCCGTCGGTTTGCAGCGTTACACCGGTTCCCGGGACCGGGCTTTCTTCACCGAAGTATCCATCATACCTGTAAAGGACGGCACAGGGCGGGTCGACCGGGTGATAGCCGTTTTCCGGTCCATTGCGCCGGCCGGCGGAGGAGCGGGCGCCGAGGAGGCTCCAAAGCCACAGGCGGTGAACGGCCGGGCGCGCCGCAACGCCCCCTTGGCCTTCCTCGACCTCTCGCTGAATTACGTTTGGGCAAACCAGGCCTTCGCCGATATCGTCGGGAAGGATGCCCCGTTCTTCGTCGGCAGGTCCCATTTTTCGCTTTTCCCGGATGACGAGGTGGAGAAGGCGTTCAGGGAACATTCAGCCGCAGGCCGGCCCGCATTCTTCCACTCGCGGCCGGTCAGGTTCGCGCCCGACCCGGGCCGCGGCGTGTTCTTCTGCGACTGGAGCCTAATCCCCATAACAGCCACCGACGGGACGGTGAGCCTCCTCATGCTGGTGTGCGCCACCAGCGAGGCGGAGCACGGGATGAAGCCCGAGGAGGCCCTGTGGGAGAGCGAGGAGCGCTTCCGCCAGCTCGCCGATTCGATGTTCGGCGGGGTAGGCATCACGGTCGATGGCCGGGTGGTCCATGCCAGCCCCAGGCTGGCGGAGATGCTGGGCTACGCCGCCCAGGAGATGGTGGGCAAGCCGGTCCTGGAGATGGTGGCGCCGGCCTCCCGGGACCACGTCGTGAACCAGATGAGGCAGGGAGGCGAGAAGCCCTACATCCACCTGGCCCTCCGCAAGGACGGCTCCACATTCCCGGTGGAGGTACACGGAAAGAACATCCGGTTCCGGGGGCGGGTCGCCCGGATAACCTCCATAATGGACATCACGGGCCGGATGGCGGCGGAGCGCGCCCTCAAGGAGAGCGAGGAGCGCTTCCGGGACCTCTACGAGCGGGCGCCCGTCGCCTATTTCGCGATCGGCTCCGACGGCAAAATCAGGAACGTGAATCCCAGCGTCACCAGGCTCCTGGGCTTCGAGCCCCGGGAACTGGTGGGCCGGCATGTGCTGGAATTGTACGCCGACACCCCCGAGGGAAAGGGCCGTGCGGAGGAGGTCCTCAGGCGGTTCCTCGAGGCGAAGGAGGTTCGCGACGAGGAGCTCGAGATGCGGCACCGGGACGGGCGTCCGGTCTGGATAAGCCTCACGGTCCGGCCTGTCGTGGACGGCAACGGCCGGGTCGTCGAGAGCCGCTCGATAGTCGTGGACGTGACCGAGCGAAAGCTCGCCCAGGACAGGCTCCGCGAGAAGGAGGAGAAATATCACCTGATAGTGGACAACATGGCCGATTCGGTGTGGCTCATGGACCTCGACCTCCACACCATCTTTGCCACACCCACCGTCACCCGGAACAGGGGCTACACGCTCGAGGAGCTCAAGGCGCTCCCGCTCGAGGCGCAGCTTTCACCGGGGTCCATGGAGAAGGTGCGCGGCCTGCTTGCGGACGGGACGTTCCGCTCGTTCCTCGCGGGAAAGGTCCGGGAGCTCAGGCTCGAGCTCGAGTTCAGGATCAAGACCGGGGGGACCATCTGGGCCGAATGCACGTTCAGCGTGGTGCGGGACGGGCAAGGCGCACCCACGGCGATAGCCGGCTCGGCGCGCGACATCACCGATCGAAAACGGCTCGAGGCGGAGAAGCGGGCCAGCGAGGAGAAATACCGGGTGCTGGTCGAGAACGTCAACGATGTCATATACATGATCGACTTGGGCGGCACCATAAACTACCTGAGCCCATCGGTCAAGCAAGTCCTCGGCTACGCCCCGGAGGAGCTTGTCGGGAAGAACTTCATCGGGCTCGTGTTCAAAGACGACGCATCCAGGATAATGAACGAGTTCCACCGCCGGCTTGACGGAGTGATCGAGCCGGCCGATTACCGGATGGTTGCGAAGGACGGAGAGCTCCGCTGGGTCCGGACCTCCAGCCGTCGGATGCTGTCCGGCGGAAAGGTCGTCGGGTTGATAGGCTCCCTGACGGACATCACCGGCCCCAAGAGGGTAGAGGAGGCCCTGCGCAAGAGCGAGGAGAAGCACAGGGAGCTGGTCGAGAACCTGAACGACGTCATCTTCTCGGTCGGCCTGGACGGGGTCATAACCTATGCCAGCCCCTCGGCGGAGCGCGTTCTCGGGTACCGGCCGGAAGAGGTCGTCGGGAAGTCCTACGCTGCTCTCGTCCACCAGGAGGACCTGCCCCGAATCAGGGTCGAGTTCGACCGTGTGCTGGAAGGCTTCATCGAACCCTCCGAGTACCGGGTGGTCGCCAAGAACGGCGAGGTGCGCTGGGTCTGGACCTCGAGCCGCCGGCTGATGTCCGATGGGAGGGTGGTCGGCATGACCGGGACGCTGACCGACCTCACCGGCCGCAAGGCGGCCGAGAACGCCCTGCGTGCAAGCGAGGAGAAGTACCGCGAGCTGGTCGAGAACATGGTTGACGCCCTCTATTCGCTTGATCTGGATGGAAGAATCATCTACCTGAGCCCGTCCATCGAACGGTTGCTGGGATATCGGGCGGCCGACATGGTCGGGGAGAAGTTCACTGAGCTTGTGCCGGAGGAAGTCCACTCGGACATATTCAGGGCGTTCGATGAATGCCTCAAGGGGATGCCCGGCTCGAACGAGTACAGGGTCCTCAACCGTCTCGGCGAGCCACGCTGGGTGAGCGCCACCAGCCGTCCGGTCAGGGCGGGCGGGAAGGTCGTCGGCCTCACCGGAACGCTCCGGGATGTCACCGACCGCAGGCGGGCCGAGATCGCCCTCCGCGAGAGCGAGCAGAAGTACCGTCTCGTCACCGAGAACCTCCCGGTGGCAATATATTCCGCCCTTCCGGACGAGAGGTCCACCACCGTGTTCCTCTCAGGCCGGATGAAGGAGCTGACGGGGTATTCGAACGACGAGTTCCTTGCGGACGCGGACCTCTGGACATCGATGATCTATCCCGACGACCGCCCCCGGGTGATCCGGACGCTTCACGAGCACCGCACGAACAGAACGCCGCTCGACATCGAGTACCGGATAATCACGAAGGACAAGGCCTTGAGGTGGGTCCGGGACAAGGCCACTCCCGTGGTAGACGAGCACGGGGATATAACCAGAATAGACGGCATAATGGAGGACATAACCGCCCGCAAGGAGGCGGCCGAATCGCTTTCCTTGAGCGAGGCGAAGTTCCGCGGCCTGGTCGACGCCGCCGGGGCTGGCGTGGCCGCGACCGACGTGGAGGGGCGCCTGACTTATGTCAACAAGACGATCTGCGGGATGACCGGGTACGATGAGCGGGAAGTCCTGGGCCGCCCGTTTTCGGATTTCCTGGACCCGGACGATGCCTCCAGGCTGATGGAGCTCTTCCTGGGCGCGATAGACAACCCAGTCGGGAACCAGCACCTGGAGTTCAAGCTGGTCCGAAAGGACGGCGGCCGGATACACTGCTACAGCTCGCCGACCCCGCTTGTCAGCCAGGGGGAGGTCATCGGCTTCAACGCCATTATCACCGACATCTCCGAGCGCAAGCGCGCCGAGGAGGCGCTGGCCGAGGAGAAGCGATTCTCGGACTCGGTCATCGACACGGTGCCCGGGACGTTCTTCGTGTATGACATAGAAGGACACATCGTCCGCTGGAACAAGGGCGAGGAGGAGCTGCTCGGGGTGCCGCCCGAGAAGATGAAGGAGCTCGACGGCCGGATGTTCTTCCACCCCGACGACCGCGAGGCGGTGGTGCGGACCATGACGGAGGTGTTCGTGAAGGGCTCCGCGCAGATGGAGGCGCGGATAGTCAGCTCCGATGGGGGAGTACGCCATTTCCTGGTAACCGCAAAAAGGATGGAGACCGGGGGCAAAGCATTCCTCGTCGGCACCGGAATCGACCTCACCCAGAAGAAGAAGGCCGAGGAGGCGCTGGCGCGTGCCTACGAGAAGCTCAAGGCGGTCGACCGGATGAGGACCGAGTTCGTCGACATAGCCGCCCACGAGCTCCGCACGCCGCTCACCACGATAAAGCTCTATCTCGACCTGATGGCGGGGGAGAAGCTCGGACGCTTCACTGAGGAGGAGCGCCCCCATCTCGACGACGTCCGCCAGAGCGCCGAGAGCCTGAACCGGCTAATCAGCGAGATGCTCGATTTCACGAAGACGGAATCCCTGCCGGCCGATGTCTCGGCGCAGAGATTAGACCTCCGGGAGGTCGCCCGGACCGTCATCGAGGATTTCCGGCCGCTCGCCGAGGTGAGGGGAATCCGCGTCGAGCTGGAATCGACGGGCGATACCACCGCAAGGTTCGATGCCGAGATGATGAGGCGCGCCGTCTCGAATCTTTTGAGCAACGCGATAAAATATTGCGACGAAGGCGGCAGCGTGAAGATAAAAATAGGGGGCACGGCCGAGGAGCTGGAGCTCGCCGTGGCGGACACCGGCATAGGGATATCCGAAACGTCGCTCCCCCATGTCTTCGACCGGTTCTTCGTCGGGGACACTTCCCTGACGAGGGACCGGGACCGCCTCGGCCTGGGATTGCCCATCGTCAAGAACATCATCGGCAAACATGGCGGCAGGATCTGGGCGGAGAGCGCTCTCGGGAAGGGGAGCACATTCTATTTCACGATACCGAGGTCGGGTCCCCCGGCCGACTATGGGGCGAAGGGGTCTCCCGAAAGGGACCACGCCGTCACGGGGCCGGAGACCGGACCTGGAAAGGGAACGGGGGGTAGTGGAGAACAGGAGTAAGGCAGGTGGACGGATGAGCGAAAGAAAAAAAAGGGTATTGGTAGTGGACGACGCGATGTTCATGAGGAAGGTGCTGGGGGACATCCTCGCCCGGGCCGGGTACGAGGTGTGCGGCGAGGCATCGAACGCGGATACGGCGGTCAGGCTATACAAGGAGTTGCAGCCCGACCTGGTGACGCTGGACATAGTGATGCCGGGGGCAAGCGGCCTGGAGTGCGCCCGGTCCCTGCTGGCGCAGGACCCGAAAGCCAAGATCATCATGGTCAGCGCGCTTGGCCAGGAATCCCTGATAAAGGAGGCATCGGACATAGGGACGGCCGGATTCATCGTGAAGCCTTTCAAGCAGAACCTGGTCGTGGATACTTTGAACGGGGTCCTGGGGGCGTGAAGCCGGTCAGGCCAAGGCCGTTGCAGGGAGGCATGATTCGATTGACGCGGGACCACTTGAACGAGGACGACCAAGACATCCTCCGCGAGCTGAGCAACATCGCCGCCGGGTATTCCGCCACGGCTCTCGGAAAGATGGTCGGCAAGACCATAGACATCAATATCCCGGAGGTCAGGATTATACCGGTGGATAAGCTGCCCAAGATTTTCGACAACGCCGATGAATGGGTGGTGGTGGTGGTGTGCGCCCTGACCGAGGCGCCCCGCGCCCTCCTGGTCTTGGTGATTCCTAGCGAAACCGTGCTGCTCATCATAAAAAATATGGTGGGAGAGGATGTCAGGTCCATAACGGACCTGTCGAGCATAAACGAGTCCGCCCTCCAGGAGATCGGCAACATACTGGCAGGGGCGTATGTGACCGCTCTTTCCGAGACCATCGGGCAGCGCGTGACCCACAGCTACCCGGGAATCGTGGTGGGCAAAAACGGCATGATCCAGGATTGCGTGTCCCACATCATGAATGGGTTCGTCCCGTATGTCATGATATTCACGCATTTTTCGGACAAGCAGAAGGAGCTCGCCCTGTCGTTTTTGACCGTGGCGAACATGGAGACGGTGGATTTCATCTTCTCCAAGATGGGGATGTCCTGATGGACCCGCCCAGCATGCCCTCCCCGATGATGGACGAGATGCTCGTGGGCGAGCTGCTCAAGGAACTGGGCGCCAAGGGGGCGGACGCAATGGCCGCCTCGCTCACAAAGCTCCTCGGCAAGGTCACCATCGACATCCAAAATGTCTTCGTTGCCGACCAAAGTTCCCTGGCGGGCATGACGAGTGGGATAGACGTACCCGTGACTGCGAACTTTGTCCCGCTCCATGGGTATCTGGACGGCAGCCTGCTGTTCGTGATGGAACTCGACTCCGCGGAGCTCATATCCGACATCCTCACGATGGGCCTGGGCTCGACCGACCGCGCGCTCTTGAAGATAAGCTCGCTCAAGGAGCTCGCCAATGTCCTCACCTCATCCGTCGTGAACGTTTTCTCGGACATATTCTCGTGGAAGATCGTGCCCCTGCCCGGCATCTATATCATGGACTCGATAGACAGCGTCGTGGCGTTCACCTCCAACCTCCCGCCGAGGGTGTCCAGGGAATCGCTGGTCATCAACCTGGTCATCAAGCAGCAGAACCTCGAGACCCCCGCCACGCTCCTGTTGATGGTCGAGGAGGGGGGCATAAAGACCCTGTGCCAGCACTTCTTCGACCCGTTCGGCAGCGGAAAAGGTGAGAAGCCGTCGAATTAGGGGGGATGCCGGATGAAGGTCGCGGCGTGGGATGGGGAGGCGGACGCAGAGCTCGAGCAGCTCAAACGGCTTGTGGCGCGGCACACCGGGCTCGAGTGTGGCAACTTCAAGGACAACTACCTCCGGCGCCGCCTGGCGGTCAGGATGCGAGCCACAAGATGTGCCGGCTACTCCGAGTATTTCAGGCACATGCTCGAGAATCCGGAGGAGTGCGGCCTGCTTCTGGACGACATCACGATAAACGTGACGCATTTCTTCCGGGACAAGGAGGTCTTCCGCCTCCTGGAAGAGCGGGTCCTTCCCACCCTCGTGTACGACAAGGTCGTCCGGGGCCGCAAGATCATCCGGCTCTGGAGCGCCGGCTGCGCCAGCGGCGAGGAGGCCTACTCGCTGGCCATGCTCCTCAGTCATGTCCTCGGGGATCGCGCAGGCGATTACATCGTGTCGGTCCACGGCACGGACATCGACCGGCAATGCCTCGAGCATGCCCGACAGGGAGAGTATCAGCCCCGGCAGGTGGAGAACGTTCCCCCCGACATGCTGGAGGAGTATTTCGAGCATAGCGGCGGAATATTCAAGGTGCGGGAAAAAATCAGGGAGATCACCAAGTTCACCCTGCAGGACCTCTTTTCCGGCTTCCGCACCGGCCACTACGACCTCATATCCTGCAGAAATGTAATGATCTACTTCTCCAGGCAGATGCAGCAGAGGCTCTTTTCCAATTTCCATGACGCCCTGAACGACCGGGGCTACCTGGTCATCGGCAAGACAGAAACGCTCCTGGAGCCTGCCCGCGCCCGCTTCGCCACGGTGGATGTCCGGGAAAGGGTGTTCCAGAAAGCGAGATAGGTGCGAAACCAACGCTCCGGCTGCAAAGATTTATCGGCCGGGAGCCTGATGGCATACGCGTGGAAAAAAGCCCCGCCCCCGCCGAGCCCGAGCCCGAGGTCCTGGTCATGGACGCTCCACGCGGCCCGGGGCGGAACATGGCGCTGGTCTTTGCGGCCGTGGCCGCCGTAGTCATCCTCGTCATCGCCGGGAACTGGGGCTATCTTTCGGAAATCGCCAGGGAGGACAGGGAAAACCCCAAAATATCCCCGATAATGACGAGGAGCGACGGCTTCGCCCAGAAGGTCAAGTTCACGGTGGGAGACGACCGGAACCTCCCCCTCAAGGTCCGGCTTTGGGTGCATTACTGGAACGCATCCAACGACACGGTGCCGATGTCAGAATGGTCAAGGGACCACTCGCTGGAATACGAGGCGCATCCGGGAGAGACCATAATCCAGAGGCTCCCCTACCTGCCCAACACCAAGAACCCGGTCGAGGAGGGCTGGTTTTCGGGCTGGTACGTCTGGGTCCACGCGACGGACCTGAGCGGGAAGAAGACGACCGGCGAGCGGGTCGTGTTCCCGACCCAGTGGGACCCGGACTATTAATTGAATTCCGTCACCTACCGGCCAGTCTGGCAGCCGCAAGTATCGCCTTGGAGGCATCCGCCTTCACCAATACGCGGACCGCCCTCCTCCCCCGCTGCTCCAGCGCCGCAAAATCCCCCAGCGCCTGCGCCCGGACCAGCTTGCCGAACGTGTAACCGGCACCGGGCACTTCCAGCTCGTCCCCGACATCATCCGCGAGCTGCAGGAAAAGCCCGCTGTCCGGCCCGCCCTTGTGCAGCTGCCCTGTCGAATGCAAGAAGCGCGGCCCGTAGCCCAACGTGGTCGGCAGGCCGGTCCTCTTCTGCAAGACAGCGCGGAGCGTCTGAAGCGCCTCGGTGGTTTTCCCGTCGGGCGGAAGGAACGCCATGACGGCCAGGTAATCCCCCTTCCGCGACTTCTTCAGCCAGCCTTCGAGCCCTTTCCGCAGCAGCGCCGGGTCTTCCGCTGGAATGGCGGTCGCCCCGGCCTCCATCCCTGACCCGTCGCCGGCCATCGCCTTTCTGGCCATGTCCTTGGCAAGCTGGACGTCGGGCTGGTCGAACGGGTTGATGCCGAGAACCGCTCCGGCCGCGGCCGTGGCCACTTCCCAGCGATACATCTCGTAGCCGATGTCGTACCTGTCGGCAAGGTGCAGGCGCACGACCGGATGGCCCGCCTTCGCCAGTTTTTCGGCCAGCGCCCCATGATTGTCCCGGTCCCCTTTCAAACCGATGAACACGAAAAGCCGGTCCTTCCCGTACCGGGCCGCCGGCATTTTGGGCTCGTCCGTCACGGTGATTATCCCCTTTCCCATCTTGCCGGTGCTCTCGGCGACGAGCTGTTCCAGCCAGGCCGGGAGGCCCGAAAGCGACCGCGACACTACGAAGGTGAGCTTGTCCCGCCCGGCGAGCGCCAGCTCGCCCAGGACCGCCCCGAGCACGAGGCCGCTCGCCTCGGACGCGTCCGCCAGGGGCCCGCACTCGAGCGCCGCCCTTTCGGCCCGCCCCAGGAGCTTTGCGATGTCCATCCCGATGAGCGCCGCCGGCGCAAGGCCGAAGGGCGAGAGCGCCGAGTAGCGGCCGCCGACCTCCGGGTCGCTTAGGAAGACCTTGCGGAAACGGAGCTCCTCGCCAAGCTTTGCGAGCGACGTGCCCGGGTCCGTGATGGCGGCGAAGTGCGCCCCCGGCTCGGCGGTGCTGTCCGGAATCCTCTTCCAGAAGTACTTGAAAAACGAGCTCGTCTCGGTGGTCCCGCCGGACTTGCTGGACACGATGAAGAGCGTGGATTGGATGTCTATGCCTGCTTCCAGCCTCTGGACAGCCTCGGGGTGCGTGCTGTCCAGAACGGCCAGTCTTGGACGCCCCTTCCGGTTGCCAAAGGTCATCTGGAAGAGCTCCGGCGCCAGGCTCGACCCGCCCATTCCGAGCAGGATCACGTTCTTTATGCCCACCCTTCTGGCTTCTTCCGCGAACGCCTCCATCTCGCCCAGCCGGGCCTTCATGGTCTCCGGCAGGAAGAGCCAGCCCAGCCGGTCGGAGAGCTCTGCAACGGCCTCCGTCGACCAGAGGGTGTGGTCCTTTGCCCACATCCTCCGGAGGAACCTTTGGCGCTTCCATCGGTCGAGGCGCGCCTCCACGGCGGCCCGGTGCCTGCCGAGGTCGAGCATCATCGCATCCTGCCTCCTATAAGCCAAGCTCCTTGGCTATGATGACCTGCAGTATCTCCGAGGTGCCGCCGCCGTAAAGCAGGAACCGGGTGTCCCGGTAGAACCTCGAGGCCGAGTACTCGTTCGAGTAGGCATAGGCCCCGAATATGCGCGTGCACTCGTCCGCCGCCCGGCAGGCGACCTCGGAGGCGAAGTACTTGGCCATTGACGCTTCCTTCATTGCCGGGATCTTCTGATCCATCTTCCGGGTGCAGTCGTATATCATCAGCCGGGAGGCCTCTATCTCGGTGGCCATCGTGGCGAGCTTCATCTGGATGGCCTGGTACTTGCCGATGGGCTTGCCGAAGGCCTCCCTCTCGTTGGCATACTTGAGGCTGGCGTCGAATGCGGCCCGGGCCAGCCCCAGGCTCAGCGCCGCGGTCATGACCCGTATCTCCTCGAGCTTCGAGTTCAGCAGGGCGGCGCCGCTGCCGTCGGGGCCGAACTGGTGCTCCTTCGGCACATGGACGTCGCGGAATATGACCTCCGATATCTCTGCCGCCCTCGTTCCCATCTTGGAGAACTTCTTCGTCACGACGACGCCAGGCGTGTTCCGCGGAACGAAGTAGAAACAAAAGCCCTTCGGGCCCTTGGAGCGGTCGGTCTGGCAGAGCACCGTGAAGAAATCGGCCACGGGGCCGTTGGTCACCCACGTCTTGTAGCCGGTGATGATGACGTCGTCCGCCGTCTTGCGCGCCATCGTCGTGACCGCCGCCAGGTCAGTGCCGCCGCCGGGCTCCGTCAGGCAGAACGCGGCGACCTTCTCGCCGCGCATGGCCGGCTTCCAGTATTTTTCCCTCAATTCCGCCGTTCCATATTTGAACAGAAAATCCGTGCCCATGAGGCACTGCATCGCCGTGAACGCCGCCACGGACATCGACCCGCGGGCGAGCTCCTCGCACATTATGCAGAAATGCGTGTTGTCCGCCGCCGACCCGCCGGCTTCCCTGGGATAGCGCACCGAGAAAAGACCCATCCCGGCCAGCCTCTTGAAAAGCTCCCTCGGGAACGTCTCCTTCTCGTCGAGGTCGTTGGCGATGGGTATTATCTCGTTGTCGACGAACTTTGCCATCGTCCGCCGGAGCATCTCCTCGGAGTTCATTCGCCCGCCTCCCTGTCGTTGCCGGGCCTCAAGCAATTTATGAGCTCGGGCAGGACCTTGAACATGTCGGCATTGATGGCGATGTCCGCTATCTGGAATATCGGCGCGTTCGGGTCCGAGTTGATGGCCACGATGGTCTTGGCCCCGGCCATTCCTGACCGGTGCTGGATCGCCCCCGATATCCCGCAGGCGATGTAGAGGTCGGGGCACACGGACTGGCCGGTCTGGCCGACCTGGCGATCCTGCGTTATCCACCCTTCCTCGACGGCGATGCGCGTCCCGCCCACCTCGGCGCCCAGAAGACCGGCAAGCTCCTCGAGCAGGTGGAAACCTTCTTTCGAGCCGACGCCGTTCCCACCGGAAACGATTATTTTCGCCTCGGTCAGGTCAACTTTCTTCCGCAGCTCCTTCTTCAGCTCCAGGACCTGGAGCCGCGCATCCTCCGGTCTCAGGCCCACCTTCACATGGACCACATCGGCCTTCCTCCCCGGCTCCCGGGGCAGGGCCTTCATGACGCCCGGGCGGACGGTGGACATCTGGGGCCTCGAATCGGGCGAGTAGATGGTCGCCATCAGGTTCCCGCCCCAGGCCGGGCGCGTCTGGAGCAGGTTCTTCGTGGCCGCGTCCACGCCGAGCTCGGTGCAGTCCGCAGTGAGCCCCACTCCCAGCCTCCTCGATATCCGGGGCGCAAGCTCCCGCCCGAAGGGCGTGGCGCTCAGCAACACGACCGCAGGTTTCTTTTCCCTGATTGCGTCCGCAATGGCTCTCGTGTACGCCAATGTCCGCCCCTCTTCCAGCCCGGCATCCTCCAACACATAGACGATGTCGGCGCCGCCTTCCGCCATTTCGCCGGCAATCCCCTTCAGGTTCTTGCCGGCAAGCAAGGCGCAGAGCCTCTGGTCAAGCGCGGTGGCGAGCCCTCTTCCGGCGCCCAGAAGCTCCAGCGTGCAGGGCCGGACCTTTCTGTGCCGGGTCTCGGCCACCACCCAGACATCCTCGTACTGCGAGGTGTCGGCTTTGGCCGCGGCGGCGTCGCTCTTTATCGCCCCGGTCGAGCAGCTCTCCACGCAGGCGCCGCAGGAGTTGCACTTGTCATCAATGACGGCGATGCCGTCCGACATGTGGATGGCGCCCAGCGGGCAGGCCTCGACGCAGCTCTCGCAGCCGGCGCAGTCCGCCTTCTCGACCCAGACGGCCATCAGAGCAACCTCCTCTGCTTGAGCCTGTCCACGAGGGTCCTGGCCACCTCGGCCGGCGGACCTGCCAGTTTCTCCGTCTTCTTTTCGAACTTCGGGGTGAAAGTCTTCTGGACCTGGGTGGGCGAGCCCTTCAGCCCTATGAGCTTCTCGTCGGCCCCGATGTCCTTCGGGCCCCAGACCTTGATGGGCGCGCTGGCATCGAATGCCGCCATCAGCCTGGGAATGTGCGGGTAGCGGGCCTTGTTGGCCTCCTTCGTGACCGTCACGAGGGCCGGCAGGGGGCATTTCACGGCTTCGACGCCGTCCTCGTGGGTCCTTTCGGCGTGGAGTTCCCCGCCCTTGACTTCGAGCTTCGTCGCCCGGATGACCTGCGGCACGTCGAGGTATTCGGCCACCTGGGGCCCGATCTGGGCCGTGTCGCCGTCGATGGCCTGGTGTCCGGCGATGACCAATTCGAATCTGCCGAGTTTGCGGATGCACCTTCCGAGAGTGTACGAGGTTGCGAGCGTGTCGGCACCGGCAAAGGCCCGGTCCGTCAGGAGGACGCATTCGTCGGCGCCGATTCCGAGGGCCTCCCTCAGGGCGTCCATGGCCTGCGGGGGGCCCATGGAAACGGCCGTGACGGTCCCGCCGTGCGCCTCGCGCAGGCGGAGTCCGGCCTCCAGGGCATGGAGGTCGTCGGGATTGATGATGGACTCCACGCCCTCGCGCATCAGGGTGCCGGTCTTCTGGTCTATCTTGACCTCGGCGGTGTTGGGGACCTGCTTGACGAGAACGATGATGTCCATTTCAGCCACCCGCTCGCAAACCCTTACGGTACGAGGCGGACAAATGGCGTGACGCTATATAAACCGTGCGAAGACCAGGGGGCAATACGGGCAATAGGGGCAATGCGGGCAATGCGGGACGGGACGGGCAATGCGGGCAAATCGTCAGTCCCCGAATTGCCCGTTATTGCCCGTCCTTGCCCGATTGCCCGTTCGCACCCATATTGCTTATATAATCGTGTGCAATTCCAAAAGCCGGGGAGCAAGATAGCCGAGGGAGCGCAGGCAGTGCTGGTTCTAGGAGGGGGCATCGCCGGCATCTCGGCCGCCCTCAATCTCGCCGAGTACGGCGCGCCCGTTTATCTGGTCGACGACACGCCCTCCATCGGCGGCCTCATGGCCCGGCTGGACAAGACGTTCCCGACCAACGACTGCTCCATCTGCATCCAGGCCCCCATGATGTACGAGGTCAAGAAGAAGGCCAACATAACGCTCCTTACGAATACCGAGGTGCGCCGCGTCGAAGGCGCCGCCCCCAATTTCAAGGTCCGGCTGGTCCAGAAGCCCCGCTTCGTGGATGAATCGAAGTGCAAGGGCTGCGGCAAGTGCACCGAGGCCTGCCCGGTCACCGTCCCGGACGACTTGGACAGGCGCATCGGGGGCAGGCGCAAGCTGGTCTCAATACCGTTCCCGCAGGCCGTGCCCAACACCTATGTCGTGGACAACGCCTGCCGGTTCGGGAAGAAGCGTGCGGACGGGGCCTGCATCGGCTCCTGCGTGGTAGATTGCTCCCAGTGCCGGGAGTGCCAAATCGCCCGTTGCGTCGTCGCTTGCCGGAAGGAGGGCGCCGAGGCCATTCTCCTCTGGCAGAAGGAGAAGATCATCGACGTCAACGTCCGCAGTATAGTCGTCGCCACGGGCGTCGACTCCTACAACCCGCCCGAAGGGCCCTACGGCTACGGCACCTATCAGAATGTCCTGACGAACATGCAGTTCGAGAGGCTCATGAACGCCGGCGGTCCCACGGTCGGCAACATCGGCCGGCCCTCGGACGGCAAGCACCCGCACCGCATAGCCTGGGTCCAGTGCGTGGGGCGAGAGGCCAGCGCCCCCGTGAAGTACTGCTCCAAGGTCTGCTGCATGATAGCGACCAAGCAGTCCATCATCGCCAAGGAGCACGACCCTTCGGTCGACGCGGTCATCCTCTACAACAACCTCAAGGCCTACGGCAAGAGCTTCTACACCTTCTTCCGCCGGGCGCAGGAGCACGGCGTCCGGTACATCAAGGGGAAACCTGCCGATGTCTACGAGAATCCGGAAACGAAGACTTTGACGATCGTCTTCGAGGACCTGGACAAGGGCAAGGTCGAGGAACTCGAGGTGGACATACTCGTCCTCTCGACCGGCCTCGTACCCGGGACGCGCACGGCGAAGATAGCCAAGGCGCTGAAACTGCCCATTGACGAGTACGGTTTCATCAAGGAATCGGACCCCATATGCCGGCCGCTCGAGACAGCCGTCAAGGGCATCTACGTCTGCGGCGGAGCGGGTGGCCCCATCGACATTTCCGAGAGCGTTTCCCAGGCGGCGGCCGTCTCCCTCAAGGCCATTTCCGGAGGGAAATAGATGCCCTCGGAGAAAGGCAAGCGGATCGGCGTCTTCGTCTGCGACTGCGGAAGCAACATCGCCGCCACGGTCGACGTGCCGGCGGTCGCCGAAGAGGCGAAAAAGCAGGCCGACGTGGTCCACGTCGAGGAGGGCAAGTGGATCTGTTCGGTCGATTTCCTCTCGCGCATCCAGAACGCCGTCAAGGAGCAGAACCTCGACCGCGTGGTCGTCGCCTGCTGCACGCCCCGCACGCACGAGCCGACCTTCAAATCCACCGTCAAGGAAGCGGGCCTCAACCCGTTCCTGCTCGAGTTTGTGAGCATCCGCGAGCAGTCCTCCTGGGTCCACAAGTTCGACAAGCCCGAGGCCACAAAGGTGGCCAAGGACCTGGTGAAAATGGGCATCGCAAAGGCGCGCCTGCTGGAGCCGGCCGAGTGCGTGCGCATCCCCGTCGGCAAGGACGCGCTGGTCATCGGCGGGGGCGTCTCCGGGATGTCGGCGGCCATCGGGCTGGCGGAGCAGGGCATCAATGTCGTCCTCGTCGAAAAGACGGACAGGCTGGGCGGCCTGCTCAACGGCCTCGAGAACCTCGCCCCGCATACGCATTCGGCCGAAAAACTGGTGCACGAGCTTGAGCAGAAGGTGAAGGGAAACCCCCAAATCCGCCTGTTCCTGAACTCGCAGGTCGAGGACCTCAAGGGCTATGTCGGGAACTATGCAATCGTCATAAGGCAGCAGGCAGCGGGCAGCGGGCAGCCCGAATCCCATTCGTTCAATGTCTCCACGATAATCGCCGCCACGGGCATGGAGGAAATCAGACCGTCGGGCTTCGGTTACGGGACCGTGCCCACCGTCATGACGCTGTACGAGTTCGACCGCAAGCTGAAGACCGGCTGGGACCCCGGCGACGTCGCGTTCATCGGGTGCGTCGAATCCCGCAACGAGAAGCGCGGCTGCTGCAATGTGGGCTGTCTCGCCGGGCTGCAAGCGGCCTCGGCCGTCCGCGTGAAGCATCCGAAGAGAAAGGTCGCCTACTTCTACCGGGAGATATCGCTGGAAGGCACCGGGGTCGTCGCATTCGAGGACGCGGTCCGCCGCCACGGGCTCAAGCTCTTCCGGTTCGCCGACAACGCCTACCCCAAGGTCGAGATGGGGAGGGCCAACCTCATCGTCACCGCCCGGGACATCCTGAGCGGCATGGACGCTCGTTTCCTCGCAAATACCGTCGTCCTCATCACCGGCTACAAGGGCACGGAAGAGGCGCCCAAGCTCAAGGGCCTGCTCAAGGTGTCGTCCGACAACGACGGGTTCTTCCAGGAGGCGCATATCAAGCTCCGGCCGCTCGACTTTGCCGCCGAGGGCGTGTACCTGTGCGGCTGCGCCCGCTCGCCCAAGGATGTTCGCACAAGCACCGAGGAAGGGCTGGGCGCGGCGATGCGCGCCCTAATCCCCATGAACAAGGGCCATGTCGAGTCCGAGGGAATCGTCTCGGTCATCGACCTCGAAAAATGCTCCAAATGCGGCCTTTGCGCCAAGATATGCCCCTACACCGCCATAGAGCTCGTCGACAAGGAGCCCCATGTCATCCAGGCCATCTGCAAGGGCTGCGGCACCTGCGCCGCCGAGTGCCCCAAGGACTCCATCCAGATAATCCACTTCACCGACGAGCAGATACTGGCCGCCGTGGACGAGGCCCTGAAGGAGGACGCCGGCAAAAAGATACTGGCCTTCTGCTGCCACTGGTGCGCCCACGGGGCGGTGGACATGGCCGGAGTGAACCGCTCGGAGTACCCGCCCAATGTGCGCATCATCCGCGTGATGTGCTCGGGCCGGGTGGACGCCGCCTGGGTGCAGAGGGCGCTCGAGCTGAAGGCGGCCGCGGTCCTGGTCATGGGCTGCGAGTTCCCGACCTGCCACTACATCGACGGCAACTACAAGGCCGAAAAGCGCGTGGAGCGGATGATAAAGAGCCTTGGCAAGAAGGGCCTGCCCGTGGACCGCATTCGCACGGTGTGGCTGTCGGCGGCCGACGGGCCCAAGTTCGTAGCCACGATGAAAGCTTTATCAGATGAGTTGAAATTAGGGGAGAGCAGGAGCTAATAGGGGGGTTAGGGCACGACGACGGAAGCGGAGAAGAAAAAGCTCGAGGAAGCGTTCTACCTTTGCCAGCAGTGCGGCATGTGCACCTCCGCCTGCGGCTCGAGCCAGGTCAGCGACTACAACGCCCGCAAACTGGTACGCGCGGTCCAGCTCGAGATGGCCGACGAGAAGGAGTTCCTCGAAAAGATCCCCTGGCTCTGCTCCCAGTGCGGCCGGTGCCACGAGGTGTGCGGCGCCGGGCTCGACATCCCCAAGCTCGTGCTCGAACTGCGCCAGAAGGCCTACAGGGCCGGCTATGCCCCCCAGTCCATTCTCAACCTGCGCAAGAACATACTGGAAACGGCCACGCCATTCAAGTCCGGCAACCGGACCAAGACCAGCTGGCTCAAGGACGCCCCGGCGCCGAAAGACGACGCAGAGACCATCTTCTTCACCGGCTGCGCCGGGCCCCTCATGGCCCCCAACATCTCCAAGGCCATGGCCGAGGTCCTCACGAAAGTCGCAGGCGGCTACCGCCTTCTCAAGGACGAGCTTTGCTGCGGAGAACCCATGATCGTGGTCGGCCTCCTCGAGGACTCCAAGGCCAACGCCGAAAAGCTCGTCAAGGCCATAAAGGACTCAGGCGCAAAGCGCGTCGTGACGGCCTGCGCCGGCTGCTACAATGCCCTCACGCATCTTTATCCTGAAATTCTGGGCGTGAAGCCGCCCGAAGGCGTCGAGATACAGCACTTCGCCCAGTTCATCGCCGGGAAGAAGGACCTCAAGCTCAAGCTCGAAAAACCGATGACGGTCTCATACCACGACCCGTGCTCGCTGGGCAGGCACGCCAAGGTCTACGACCCGCCCCGCGAGGTCCTGAAATCCATCGAGGGCCTGACGCTCGTCGAGCTGACCCCGAACCGCGACCGCTCGCTTTGCTGCGGCGCCGGCGGCGGAATGTGGTCCGTGGACCCGAACATGGCGATGGAGGTCGCCGCCTCCAAGTTCCAGAGAAGCATGGTCCCCGCCAAGACCGAGGTCCTCGTAAGCGGGTGCCCGACCTGCTTCATCAACTTCCGGTTCACCTTCCTCAAGCGCAAGCTCCCGGTGCAGGTCATGGACCTGGCCGAGATAGTCAGCCAGGCGCTGCCGAAGTGAGCCGGGCGCCGGTCTCCGGCTCTCAGAAATCGACGGAGATGCTCTTCTCCAGCTCCGCCGCCCGGAAGACGACGTGGAAGAACCGCTTGAGCTGCATTGTAGACTGGTCGTCCCCGTCCTCGTCGTGGAGGTTGAAGACCAGCCATTTCTCCTTGCCCTTGATATCGACGAGCGCGAAGGCCATCTGGAACTCGCCCTCGCGAGGCTCCTTGTCCTGTATCACGAGCCCGCCCGAGAACTGGGCGAGCACCTGCAGGAACGAGCCCTTTAGCTCGCGGTTGAGAAAGAGCACATCCAGCAACTGGTCGGTCGTGACCTTCCGGTCCTTGAACGGCCCTTTCTTGAACCGGATCACCGGGGATTCTTCCAGCTCGAACGCCCGGGGACCCAGCCGGCTCCTCATCGTGGCGAAGGGCTCGCCTTTCAGCTTTTTATCCAGGATGACCCTGACGGGGATGTTGGCCGTGTCCTTGCGCTCCCCGGAAAACTGCGTGGTCAGTGCGAGCCAGTGCTCGGCGCGGGCGGATATGGGGAAGTTCACGACGTTGTAGCACCCGTAGCCTTCCCCGAAGTTGGCCGGGCATTTCTTGCAGTTGTCGACAAGGACATCGAGGATGCGCGTCCTTTCAAGCACATCACCGATGCCGAACTCCCCGGTCGTCTGCTTTCCATCCGGGGACACCTGCCCCCGCTGCAAGACCTGCTTGAGCGCCTCGGTTTCGGGCATCCCGTCGGCGACAAGGTGGTCGAGCGTGCCGATGGCAATGAGCCGGCTCTTGAGCATTTCCTTGAAGCGGTCGGCGCCGAGGTACTCCCGGACGGGGCATTCCATCTCGAGCCAGTACTCTATCGCCACGGGCTTCCTACCCCCGACATTCGATCCAGCAGGCCGTGAACGGCGGTGCCCGGACGCTTCGCGACTTGCACGACCCCGCTATGAATAGCGGGGTTTGGACGCTATGCAGCGTGAGCGACCCCGCATTTAAATGCGGGGCATCACGGACGGCTTTCATGGCTAAAATGTGATCTTCTTGATCTTTATGGCCTTGTCGGGACACACCATGCCGCACTCGTTGCAGTCCTCGCAGAGGAACTCGGTGACGATTATCTTCTTGTCCCGGAGCTGCAAGGCGTAGTCCGGGCACTTGTCGACGCAGGCCGGAGCCGAGTAGCAGCCGCAGATCTTGCACTTCTTCTCGTCGATCTCCACGACCATCTCATTTCCCCCCGTGCTTCTTGGCGTCGCCCTTCGCCGCTCCCTCGCCTTGCCCCTTGGCGCCCTTCTTCTTGTGCCGGTCGGACATCGTGAGGCGCCGGGTGCAGGTCTTGTCGCCCCTCGGTATCGCGTGCGTCGTCTCGAGCTTGACATCGGTTCCGAATATCTCGTTGATGTCCTTGATGACGGTCTGGAACCACATGTCGCAGCCCAGGACATCCTCTTCCATCGTGGCGCCGTACTTTCGGGCGAACTCGGGCCAGGGGCACCGGTCCCACTCGACGAACACCTCGTTGGGCTTCTGGCTCTTGACCAATCGCGCGGTCTCGCCCATCATGGTCGAGCTCTGCACGATGAGTTTTGCGATGTCCTCGAGGAACGAAGGCTTCGACAGGTCCAGCGAGTTGACATACGCCTTCGAGGTGTCGTGCCCGACGACCTCCCAGGCATGGAGCGCCAGGTCCATCGGCTTGAGCTGGGGCGCCAGGTCGAGCGCCGCCTGCCTGAACTCGTACCACGTCGCCCTCGTGATGTTGCCCAGGGCATCGAACTTGACCAGCAACGTCCGCAGTTCCTTTTCCGGGTCCACAACATTTTCAGCCATCCGTCACACCTCCATCAATGCGATGTCCACCCTAAATGCGAATGCCCATCCTGTAGCCGTCGTGTATGGCGTTCGACAGGCTCCGGGGCACCAGCGCGTCGCCGATGACCTGCACCTCGATGCCCTTCTCCTTCGCCACGGCCTCGAGGTCGCGCACCGGCTCCCTTTCGGCGTACACGACCGTGTCGCACTTGACCGGTATGCGCGTCTCGTAGAGCGCCTTCACGATGACGCCGTCGTCGGTGAAGGACTCGATGTCGGCCTCCTTGTAGGTCTTGACGCCCTTGTTGCCGAGCTTCTGGATGTAGCGCCAGATGTAGGACGGGTTGACGTCCTTGCCCACCTTGCGCTCCTTGAAGACCATCGTGACCTTCTTGCCCTTTTCGGAGAGTATCAGGGCCGCCGAAATGGCCGGCTTCTTGCCGCCCCATATCACAACGCGGTCGCCCACCGTCGCCTTCCCCTCGACGACATCGAGCGCCGACACCAGCGGGTGCTTCTCGATGCCCGGGACCTTCGGGTAGCCGTACTTCACGCCGCTTGCGACTATGAGCGTGTCGGGCGACTCCTCGTCGAGCAATTCGGCCGTCACTTTCTGGCCGAGGTGGAAATCGACGCCGTGGCGCTTGCACATGGCGTGCTGGTAGGTGATCATGCCCATGAGCTCCTCGTCGCCGTAGAGGCCCTTGCTGGCATGCCAGATCTGGCCGCCCAGGTGATCCTTCTCTTCGAAGACGTGGACCTCGTGGCCCCTTTGCGCCGCGACATAGGCGAACTCCAATCCCGCCGGCCCGCCGCCCGCGACGATTATCCGTTTCTTGGTCTCGGCCGGCTTCGCCTGCCAGGACGGGTCGCTCTCGTGGGCGCAGATGGGATTGACATAGCAGGTCATCGGCGCGTCCCTGAAGAGCCGCGCCAGGCAGAGGTTGCACGCCACGCAGGGCCGTATCTCGTCCAGCTTGCCCTCCAGGACCTTTTTGGGCATGTGGGGGTCGGCTATCATAGGCCGGCACATCTCCCAGATGTCGAGGGCGCCCTCACCGATGGCCTTGTTGGGTATCTTCGGGTCGAAGAGCCGGTACGCCATCGATATCGGGACCTTGACGGCCTCCTTCGCCCGCTTGGCGTTGTAGAGCCATTTCCCCTGCGGGATGTCCCTGGTTATGACCGGCGTGCCGGACTCCTGCCAGCCCTGGGTGACGCTGATGCAGTCTATGCCCGCCTTCTCGGCGAGCTTGTAGGAAATCATGCTCTCCTCGGGCGTGTTGCCGCCTACCTCGTCCAGGAGCTCCTCGGCGCAGAGCCGCACCATGAGCGGCATCTCCTTGCCGATGACATCCCTGACGTTCTCGATTGTGTCGACCATGAACCGGCACCGGCCTTCTATGTCGCCGCCGTACTCGTCCGTGCGCTTGTTGGTGTACGATGAGATGAAGTTGGACAACAGGTAACCCACTATCCCGGATATCTCCATCATCTCGAACCCGGCCTGGGCCCCCCGCTTGGCGGCCTCGGCGTGCTCCTTGATGGTCCGCCGGATGTCCTCCTTGGTCATCTCTTTTACCGGCCGGAATATCTTGAGCCTCTGTGGCACGAGCGACGGCCCGACGCAGTGGTCGATCTCGACGCCGCCGACCCGGCCGCAGTGCATCAGCTGGTAGTCGGAGACGGCCCCCTCGCCCTTGATGGCGTCCGCCATTTTCGTGAGCCCGGGCAGGTACTTGTCGTCCCAGGCGGCGGCCTGGCCGACGTAGCCTTGCCCTTCCCGCTTGGGGTCCATGTACACGCCCTGCATGCAGCAGATGCCGCCCACGACGCCCTTGGCGCGCTCGCGCATGTACTCGAGCCCGGCGGGCGTGATGAACCCGTTGTGATCGTTGAGGTTGTCCTCGGTGGCCGCGTACTTGATGCGGTTGGGAATGGTCATGTTCCTTATCTTGATAGGCTTGAACAGGTGCGGGAACATCTTCGCGCCCGGTTTGTCCGAGTAGTCCCACTTCGCTTTCTGCGCCATAATCGTCTCCCCCGGCCGTGTATGGCGTCAACATATTAAATTCTTTTTAATTAGCTACACTATAGCTAGATACCCCGGAATTGATTCCGGGGTCGTCTCACCATAGGAAAGCGTCAAAACCCCGGACTTTAGTCCGGGGTGCAAGGCACAAGGCGCATGGCGCAGGGATAATCGGGAGCAAGGGAGCAAGGGAAGGCAGGAAGGCAGCAAGGGAGCAAGGGACGCTAAATCCGTCCCTTGTTGCCCTGCTCCCTTGCTTCCTTGTTGCCTTATTTCAACAAATCCGATACAACCGGCGGCATCGCCACCGCCTTCATCCCGCGCTTGATGTAGATGTAGGTCAGCGTCCCGTGGGCGACCAAGCGCCCGTTCTGGTCGGTTATATCGCCCTTGAAGACCACGACCTTGGGCCGCTTCTCCTTGATGCCTATCTTGACGGTCAGGACGTCGTCGAAGTCGGAGGTCTGCTCGATGCGGCAGGTGTATTCCCCAACAACAAAGCCCTCGTCGAGCGCCTTCTCGTTCAAAGAAAGCCAGCCCTCCGGGCTGAAGACCAGCCCCCGCTCGCGCAGGTACTCGGTGCAGGCGTCGTCTATCCACTTGATGTACTTGCCGAGGTAGACGCGTTTCGTGCAGTCCGTGTCGTCCCAGTGGATGCGCAGCTTGTAGCCGTCCGCGGCCGGCCAGTCCGGGATGCTCTTCGACGCCTTTTTCCCTGGCATGAAAGGGGCATCCGCTTTTTCGATATAAAACCCTGCTCCGGCAAACATTAACATTCGTAACGCGATACACGAACGATGGCGTTCGTCGTTATCGGCTCCGGCGCCGCCGGAATGGCCGCGGCGGCCCGCCTGCGGGAGCTGGGCAGGGAGGTCGCGCTCGTATCGAGGGAGGCCCGGGCCTATTCGCTCTGCTCCCTGCCGTACGTGCTTTCGGGCGAGGTGGAGGAGGCCCGCATCTTCACCCACGATGAGAAGGCGCTGCGTGAAATGGGCATCACGCCGTTCTTCGGCAGGGAGGCGCGCGATATCGACCCGTCCCGCAAGGTCGTCCGGCTGGACGACGGTACCGGGCTGGACTACGACGGCCTCCTGATAGCCGCAGGCTCCGTCCCTTTCACGCCCCCGACCCTCATGGCGGACATCCCGGGGCTGTTCTACTTCAACTCGCTGGACGACACGCGCAAACTGGTGGAGAAGGCCAGGACGGCAAGGAGCGCGGTCGTGATGGGGGCCGGCTTCTCCGGGCTGGAGTGCGCCTACGCCCTGCGCAAGAGAGGCCTGGATGTGTCGGTCGTCGAGATGGAGGACCGGGTCCTGCCGCGCATCCTGGACCGGGACATGTCCGCGCCCGTCGAGGGAATAATGGAGCAGAACGGGGTAGGGCTGCACCTGAAAAGCAGGGTCCTCGGCTTCGGCCCCAGAGACGGCCGCATTTCGGTCCAGCTCGAAGGGACGGAAAAGGGCCCGGGCGCCCTCGCCACGGACCTGGTGGTCATGTGCCTCGGGGTGCGGCCGGACCTCTCGTTGGCCCGGTCTGCAGGCGTCAAGACCGGCCGGGGCATTCTCGTCGGGCCGGACATGCAGACCTCCGTGCCCGGGATCTACGCCGCCGGCGATGTCGCCGAGTTCGACGGACAGATACCGGCCACGTGGCTCACTGCCGCCATTCAGGGCGGGGTGGCCGCCTCCAATCTGGCCGGTCAAAAGGTGTCCTTCTCCCCGCTGGACCAGGTCAACATCGCAACGCTGTTCGGCATCCCGGTGGTGGGCATCGGGACTCCGGCGACGTACCAGAAAGGCCCTTTCGAGCAGAAGCTCTGGACGCGGGGGAACGTGTGGCGAAAGATAATCTCGTCGGGAGGGAAGACGACCGGCTTCCAGTCCGTCGGCGACCTGAAGGTCAAGGGTCTGGTCTCCCTGCTTTCCAAGGACCTCTCGCCGTTGCAGGAGAGCTTCGCCCGGGCCGGACTGCACCATCCGGCGCTTCTTTGCGCCCCCGTTTTCGGCGTCCACGGGGCGGCCGGCGGAAAGAGATCGCAAATCAGGAAGCCGGCCTGAGACGGCCCCTCTCAGACCAGGTCCAATCCCAGTTTCCGGGCGTATTCGTACGCCTCGAGGAACTCCGGCATCTTCAACCGCCGGCCGAGCTCGGGGTATGTCCCCGTTTCCCGAATGACCATGTAATCCGGGTGGTACTGGTCCATCACATTGACCCGGAGCCTCCCGTTGGGCAAATTGACCGCAACCCAATCCAGGACGGGTCTGGTGCAGCACTCGACATGCCCCGGCAGGACCAGGTGGCGCAGCAGTATTTCGCACTGTTCCGAGGCAATGCGGTGGTTGCGGGAGACGACCTCGAAATACCGGTCCACCCCGGAAAGCCGCTTTGCGCACCGGTCGTTGCCGTACTTGAAATCGCCCAGGTAGACATCGACGACGCCCTCCAGCACGGCCATCGCCTCCTCCGACATGTACATGTTCGAGTTCCAGACCTGCGCGATGTTGAAATCCAGCCTCTTCAGCTCCCTCATGACCTGCAGGATGTATTCCAGGTTGGAGGTCGGGTCCCCGCCGACCCAGTTGACGTTGATGCCCCCGCCCCGCGCAATGCGGTCGGCGAGCGAGGCGGGGGCTATTGAAGCGCCATGCGCAGGGTCCTGGCTGATGTCGGAGTTCTGGCAGAAGACGCACTTGAAGGTGCACCCGGCGAAGAAGATGGTGTGCGAGGGAACGAGCTCGGGCTCCTCGCCGTAGTGCAGGAACTCGGAGGAGACACGGGAGTCCAGGACCCCGCACACCCCTTTCCGGCATTCCTTCCGTTCGGCCCCGCATTTCCGTTCACAGGTCCGGCACGGTGAGGCGAGCTCGGCGGCCAGGGCGAGCTTTCCGTCCAGGTCGGCTCCCAGGAAGCGGGCCCTGGCCCGCCCGTGCGTGATTTCGGAGTATTTGACAAGCCGTTGGGCCAAATCCACCGCTCCGGGATGGTTTTTCCCACTATTTATCAATTAGAAACCGTACCACAATATTAAATATGCCTATTCCAATTAATGGACAGAGAAATTGACCGAAGGAGAAGAGCAGCCGGCTCTGGTCCAGGAAGACCGTCAGGATCCTCACCGAACTCTGGTGATACTGTACATCATCACCATCGGGGTCGCGGTGGCGGCGGCGGCGCTCTTCAAGTAAGGGTGGAAGGCAAATGGCAGAGGGTGAAAGCGCAAAGCTTGCCGAGACCTGGAAATACCTCACCGGAGGGACCGTTTGGGGTGTCTGCTGCGGCCAGTCCGGGGAGCCCGTCTATTGCGGCAGCGGGGACAAGGGCATATACTGCTTCGAGAAGGACGGCCAGCTCGCCTGGAAGTTCGACACCAACGGCCCCGTCTTCCGGGTGGCCACGACAGCATCGGGCGACATGGTCGTCGCCGGCTCCAAGGACGGGAACATATACCTTTTGGACCGCAACGGCCTCCTGCTCTGGAACCACACCACAACCGGACAGGTGCTCGCCGTCTCCATAGTCTCGGACGGCTCCCTGATACTGGCCGGCTCCACGGACAAGTACGTCTACTGCTTCGACAAGGAAGGCACGATGCTCTGGCGCTGCGACATGAAGAGCCCGGTGCGCTCCGTGGCAATCTCCGACAACCAGGAGATGATACTGGTCTCGTCGTTCAACAACCTTCTCACCTGCCTCAACCGCTGGGGCGAGTACCAGTGGCACGTCGAGAGCGGCCGCTACCCGTACCGGATAGCCGTCTCGCCCGACGGCGCCTACATCGCCACCGGCTCGGAGGACCGCAACGCGAGCCTGCTCGACCGCTCGGGCAAGCTCCTCTGGCAGTTCCCGACGGACGGCTCGGTCAACGGCGTCGCATTCAGCCCGGACGGCAGGAGCGTGCTCATCGGCTCAGAGGACATGACGATATACATGCTGGACCTGACCGGAAAGCCCGTGTGGACCCGGGACCTGCCCAGCGAGATAGCGGCCGTTTCCTGCAGCAACAAGGGCGAGAAGATCGTGGTCGGCACCATGGACAACCGGATAACGCTGCTCGAGAGCCTCTCCAGCCCGGTCGTGGTGATAGGCGTCATCGAGACCGAGATTGCCAACGCCAAGCGCGCCGGCGTCGCCATGAACGAGGTGGACTACCTCATACAGTCCTCGAAGCTCCTCATGAGCGTGGGCGACCGCAAGAAGTCCAACGAGCTCTACAACCAGGCGCGCACCGAGCTCACGAAGGCGGTCGAGAGGCACCAGAAGCTGTCGATGCCGGTGGTGAACTACACAGAGAACACGCAGTATACGATAGATTCGATGGAAAGGGCGATGGCCAGCCTCCGCCGGGAGATGCGCGAGGGCAAGTTCGAGCACTGCCTGGCGCTCGCCGGGAGCATCTCGGAGCAGGCCAAGGCCCTCCAGAAGGTGCTGTCGGATTCGATGGAGCAGTACCTGCGCGTCCAGGCGGTGTACAATGACTTCGAGAACATGATAAAGGACGTCCAGGCCGAGGGAATCGAGGTCAAGGAGGCCGAGAAGTTCCTCAGCGCAGCGTTGAGCTCGATAAAGCTCGCCGACCACACCAACGCGGTGGAGATGCTGAAGAAGACGGAGCAGTCCATCGTCGCCAAGCGGACGCAGTTCCGCGAGGCCGTCGAGATAATGGGCCCTATCCGCTCCGTGATGAAGACGGCGGAGCGCTTCGTCGACATCTCGGACGCCAAAAAGCTCCTGGAAGAGGCGGAGCGCGCCCTCAACGCGAGCGACACCGAGCGGGCCCGCGAGTGCGCCGGCCTCATAATGGACGTCATCGAGAAGGTCAAGGCCGAGGCGGCCCCGAGCCTCTCCCTGCGCGCCGGCTCCAGCGAGGGCCTGACGGTCAACACGAGCAAGTTCAACATCTCCATAACCAACATAGGCAAGGGCCACGCCCAGGACGTCGCCTGCGAGATAATCGGCCCGATAAAGGACTACACCACCAACCCGAAGAAGGTCGATTTCATAAAGGCCGGCGACAAGGCCATCATGGCCATCGAGGTCACCGCCGACGAGCGCGACATCCCCCTGGACGCCTACCTGACGGTGAGGCTCACATACAAGCGGGCCATCGACCAGAAGGAGAACCGGACCCAGGAGCGCGCCCGCGTCATCATCGGCCCGATGATAGAGGACGTGTTCCTGATGTACCGGGACGGGCGGCTCATTGCCCACAACACCCGGCGCCTGAGGCCCGACGTGGACGGGGACATCCTAAGCGGCATGCTGACGGCCGTGACCGCCTTCGTGAAGGAATCGTTCAGGGAGGCCGATACGGAGGAATTGAACGAGCTGCGCTACGGCAAGACGAAAATACTCATCGAGCGCGGGGAGTACATCTGTCTTGCCGTCGTCGTGTCGGGCGTCGCCTCGCCCAAGATGCGCGAGAAGATGAAGGAATCCGTCAAGTCCATCTCCCAGACCTACGCCGACGTCTTGGAGAACTGGGACGGCTCCGTGAGCAAGCTCAAGGACATCAACCAGATAGTCGAGCGGTTGATAGCGTCGAGCTACACGTAAAATCAAGGCACAAGGCGCAGGGCGCAAGGCCCCAAGGGGCGAGGGTCAAGGGGCAAGGCGGGTGCCCTGGGTCTTGTGCCCCGTCCCTTGCGCCTTGGTCGATGAATTATTGAACAGACCTCACCCTTCCTTGTAGTGCTGCATGAACAGCCCGAGGTCCGTTTCGTCGCCGTAGTACCAGCGGTTGTTTATCTTGACTATGACGTCCCCGTTGTCCGTTATTTTTCGCTCGCCCCTGACCACTTTGGACGACAGGTCCTCCATCTCGAGGCCCCAGAGCGACGATGGCAGGCCACGTGGAAGCGACGAGAGCGCCTTGAGGACCTTTGCCTCCCTCATTGACTGCTCCTGCTCGGCCGTGCGCGGCCGGGGGGGCGGCGCGGGCATGTCGGCCGGCGATGTTGCGAGGGCGGGCTCCGGGGTCGAATAGACCATCGGCAGCGGGGGTGGGACGGGCGGCGCCCAGGGTTGAGGCGCCTGCGGATACGGGGTCATGGGCGGGGCGGGCGGCGGCACGTTCAGTGGAGCGGGCGGGGCGGGCCGCAAAGGCGCCTCCTTGCGCCGGCTGACCATCGCGATGGCCCCGGCGGCCGCGGCCATCAGGATGACCACGACGGCCAGCACCAGCACCGGTATCCCGCCCACGGTGAGCGGGGGCTCGTTTTTGACCTCTATCTGGCGGGTTTCCTCGGCCGAATATCGGGTCCCGTCGAACGCCCGGACATGGAGCGTGTGCCGGCCGTTGGCGAGTTTGGTGCTGTCGTAGGAGAACGACCAGGTGAGGTTCCCCCGGGCCGGCTTCCAGTCCCCGTTGTCGATTCTGACCTCGACCAGGACGACCCCCCGGTCGGCGCGCGGGTGGCCGGCCGTGCCCGAGACCGCGAAACGGCCGGTCACGGTCGAGTTGGCCGCAGGCCTGGCCACGGCCAGGAAGGGAGGCGGGAGCTCGATGCGCACCGTCCCGGAGGCCTCCTTGTAGGTCGCCTCCCGGTTCCCGGCGCGGTCGACGGCGAGCGCCCGGAACCGGTAGTTGTGGCCGTCCAGCCCGGTGAATCTGGCCGAGGTCTGGCACGTCCCCGCCATCCAGTCCGTCCAGGTGCCGTTGGCGTCCATGTATTGGACGAAAAAGGCGGCCACCCCGCTCGTGGCGTCCGCGGCGGTCCAGCAGACATCGAAGACGAGGTCGTCCACAACCGCAGCCAGCATAGGCATGAATGAGACCGGCGCCACCGTGTCGTACACGATGGAGGCGTTGGAGGCCGGGCCCACGTTCCCGGCCCTGTCCCGTAGCCTGAGGTAGACGGTCTTCTGGCCGTCGCCGGAGGCCAGCCGGTGGGTGCAGGTGGCGCAGAACGGCAGCCAGGGGCCCCAGTCCTTTCCGTCGTTGCTCAGGGACATGTTCCATAGGCCCGAACCGGGCTCCGGGTCGGAGCCGGAAAGCTCCACCTGCACGGCGGCTCCGTTCGTGAAGGCGGCCCCTCCGTTGAGCTTCAGGGACGCCGACGGGTCCTGCCGGTCGAGCCGTATGGAGGCGTTTGCCTCGGGGCCGGTGTTGTTGGCGAGGTCCCGGACCTGGAGCCGGATGGAGTAGAGGTCGTCGCCTCGGGATAGCTCGAGGAAGCTGCTGTCGGCGTAGGGCGCCCAGGGGCCCCAACCGTCGTCCTGAAGCCTCCAGCGCATCTCCGAAAGGCCGCTCCCTCCCGGCCCGTCCTCGGCGCGCACGATCGCCCGTACGGTCATGCACCCGGCGTACTCGGCCCCGCCGTTTATCAGTAGCGAGAAAACCGATGGGGGCGTCGAATCGATCCTGTAGGGCCCGCTGTGGACGGCGCTCAGAGCCCAGTTGCCTGCCCGGTCCTTGGTCCGGAGATGGAAGTACCAATCGAGCCCGTCGGCCAGCGGGAGGCTCGAGACGTTGCGGACGTCCGCGGTGATGTTGAGGACGGTCTGGGGCAGCGTGTAGGAAACGCGGTCCCAGAGGTAGGAGTAGCCGTCCGCCCCCGAGATGCCCGCCGCGGGCTCGGGCCAGGTCATGTCCATCGTGTTCAACGAGGTCCAGACCTGGGGGATGTGCGTTGGGGAGAAGACGTTGGCCGGGTTCTGGGGGGGCGTGGAATCCACCGCGAAGGGCCCGAGGTGGACCGCCCCGTCGGCCCAGTTCCCGGCCCGGTCCTTCGCCCTGATGTGGAAGTAGAGGCGGTCCGTCTCGCCGACGGCGTCGCTGGTCGAGGTCCTGACGCCGGCGTCCATCACGTTGAGAATGACCGGGACGGTGGTCTGGCTCGTGTCCCAGGCCGTGGCGAAGCCGGCGTAGCCGCTGTTGTCCCCGCCTCCCGCCGGGAGGGACCAGTTGGCGTCGACCGTGTTGTCGTTGGACCACACCCCGACGGCGTGGCTGCCGCTTGCAAGTCCCGTCGGATTCAAGGGAGGTGAGGAATCGATTTTGAACTTCCAGGCGGGGCTCAAGGAGCTTCCGGCATCGACGAGGTCCCAGGACTTCACCCGCCAGTAATAGGTGCCATCCGCAAGCGTGGATGGGAAATCGAACGTGGTGCCGTTCCCGGCGAGCTTGCCGGAATCATAGAGCGCCGGGCTGAAGGCCGGGTCATCGTCAAGCTGGAGCTGGAAGGAGGTCTGCTCGTTAGGGGTGCCGAAGCGCCAGCCGAACCGCGGCGTGCTGTCGTTGGTCCACTGGTCGTCGAGGGGCGAGAGCAGTTCCGGATAACCGGGCGTGGAGCCGAAGCTCTCGGCGAGGCCGGCCTCGTACGACCATGACGAGGTTATTCCGGTGTACATCATCTCCAGCGTGTTGTTCCGGAGCACGATTGTGGGCATGGTGCTGTAGCTGTCCCAACCGTTGTTGTAGCCCAGGACCGGGTTGTTCGCGTACTTGGTCCAGCTTATGCCGTCGCTCGAGTTGGCGTAGCAAATGGCGACGCGGGAGCCGTCGAAACCGGAAAACCACATCCTGTATTCGCCGGACAGTTTCATGACCCAGGGGAATTGCACGCTGTGGGCATCATACGAGCCCGAAGGCCCGTTTTTCATTATCGGGTTCCCCTGGTATTTGGTCCAGTGCGTCTCGTCCGGGGAGGTGGCGTAACCTATCTGGCTTTTCGTCAGACGGCCCTCGTAGTACATCTTGTAGCCGTCGGTATCCTTGATGACATTGACCCTCCATATCTGATTGTCCCAGGCCCCGGAGCCCCCGTAAGCCATCAATCCAGTGGCCTGGGTGGTCCAGACCTTGCCGTCGGTGGATGTGGCGTAGCAGACCCCGGACGGGTCCGTGTACCACATCTTGAATGTCGCGCCGTCCTTGATGACGCTGGGATTGCACCCGCTCGTCCATATGGGGTTCCCGGCGTATTTTGTCCAGGATTTGCAGTCGCTCGAGGTCGCGAGCCGTATGCCGTTGCTGCTGTAATAGAAGAAGAACTCGGCGCCCGTGTCGACGAGCGAGGCGCCGTAGAGCTCGCTCCCTCCCTCCTTCCGGACAAGCGGATTGCCGGCGTACCTTGTCCAAGAGGTCGGCGAGGGCGGAGCCGCCGCGGCCTCGTCGCTGGACAGGACCGGAAAGACCAGGAGGGCCTGAATGACGAACAACCCGGCGATGAACGATATTGATATCTTCCTATCAGTTGTTGTTCTCATCGCTATCACTCCGTTCCAACCATTTTCAATATCAGGCTGCCAATTAATAAATATAACTGGGCGGCCACACGGCCCTTCCCATGGCCGGCCGCCGCGCCCGCGTAGAAACCGTTATCAATTTCCAGCCCATAGAGGACGGCGGTGGAAAGGATGCCGGTCGACACTCCCGTGATTGTGATAAATTACAAGGTCTACCCCGAATCCGTCGGCCCGGCGGCCATGGAGCTCTCGAAGCTCTGCGACGCGCTGGCCCGGGAGAAGGACGCAAGATTGGTCGTCTGCCCGCCCATATCGGACCTGTTCTGCATCCAGGCCGAACTGGGCATCCCCGTCTGGGGCCAGGCCGCCGACGCCGTCGAGCCCGGGGGAAGGACGGGCCACGTGACCGTCGAGATGCTGGCCAATGTCGGGGCCGAAGGCCTGCTCATCAACCACTCGGAGAAGCGGCTCCAGCTCGCCGACATAGAGTGGCTCGTCACGCGCTCCCGGAGGCTCAAGCTCGATAATTGCGTTTGCACGAACAACGCCGCGGCCAGCCGGGCGGCGGCGGCGCTCGGGCCCGACTTCGTCGCTGTGGAGCCGCCGGAGCTCATCGGGGGGGACATCTCCGTGACCACGGCCGACCCGGAGGTGGTCCGCCGCAGCGTCGAGGAGGTCCGCAAGGTCGACCCGAAGGTAAAGGTCCTCTGCGGCGCGGGCGTCAAGAACGGCAAGGACGTCCGCAAGGCCATCGAGCTCGGTGCGCAGGGCGTTCTACTGGCGTCGGGCGTGGTCAAGGCCAAGGACAAGAAGGCGACGCTCCTGGACCTGATATCGGGATTGAAGTAGATGGCCCGGACCGGGTTGTTTTCCGCATTCGCCCTGGTCCTCCTGCTCGCCGGCTCCGGCTGCGTGCTGGAGCAGACGCGGGACCTTCTGGGCGTCAGCGCGACCTTCTACCCCGGCCACAGCGAGGTCTTCCGCATCAACTTTACGGCCGCGAAGGCGGCGATGGCCCCCAAGGGCTGGACCGTCAAGGTCTACCCTGCCGAGTGGAACCCGCCCGGGGCCGCCTACGACAACGGGGCGGAGATCTTCCGCAAGGACGATTTCATCTTCCACATAGCCTCCTGGACGCTGGGGGGCTCCCAGAAGGCCCTCGCCAGCGGGTTCTACAACGCCTCGAAAGGCCCATACAAGACCGACCAGGATACGGGCGCGGCCGAGAAATACGTCAAGGCCGAGACGAACGCCCTGGCCGCCCTGCTCAACCTTACCGTGGACTGGCCGCAGGCCAAATGGGCGATAGACCTTGGGCCGAGGAAGTGAGGGCCGGTGAAGCGGTCTTCCCGGTGCCGTTGGCAGAACGCCAAACGACGCCGCAACTGCTAAGTGCCGGTGCGCCCATCAGTTTTCCGTGGATGAACCGGCCCCCGCGCCTCCCCCGGAGCTCGTCCAGATAGTCCTCGAGGTCACCTACAAGTGCACCCACGACTGCATATTCTGCTACAACTGCTGGAAGCACGAGTACCCGGTGGCGCCGGAGCTGACCACAGCCCAGTTCGAGGGGGTCCTTTCCAGGTTCCCGCAATGCAGGCAGGTATCGCTCTCCGGGGGAGAGCCCCTCCTGCGCCCGGACATCATCGAAATCGTCAAGGCCGCCCGGAAAAGGGCCCGCCTGGTTTCCCTCCTCACCACCGGGGAGCTGCTTACACCTGGACTGGCCGATGCCCTTGGCCGGCTGGGCGTGTTCCTGCAGATACCCATTCACGGCACCGAGGCGACCCACGAAAGCCTCACGAGGCGCAGGGGCTCCTACCGCAGGGCCCTGGAGGCGATGGCCCTGCTGGCCGAGAGGCGGATGCCCTTCGGGACATCGACGGTCGTGATGAAGCAGAACCTCCGGGAGCTGCCGGCCATCCTCGAGCTTTCCGCCGCGATGGGCGCATGCGAGAACATCTCCATCCGCTTCCTCCAGGGCGGGGAGGGCATGAAGCGCCCGGAGCAGGTGCTCTCCCGTGAGGACGCGGTCCTAATGCTCAAGGCCCTTGACCGGGCCGCCGGCAAGCTGGGCATCCGGACCGCCCTCGGGGTCCCCAACCTGCCCTGCGTCATTGACGAGAAGCCTTTCAGGCGCGTGAACTTCGGCCAGTGCGGCGCCGGGGTGGACTGGTTCACGGTCGACCCCTCGGGCCGGATGCGGATATGCAACCACTCGCCGACCATCCTCGGCGACCTGACCCGGCAGGGCTTTGCGGAGCTCTGGCGCCATCCGGTGCTGGTGGCCATGCGGAGCGGGGGCTGCGTCCCCGGGGAGTGCGCCGGCTGCGAACGGGTGTCGAAATGCAAAGGCGGCTGCCGGGCCGCCGGAGAGACCCTCTGCGGGAGCCTCTCCGCCCCCGATCCGCTGTTCAGCCACCGCCCTTTCCCTGGCCCCGCTCATCACGGAGCGCGGCCGCCAGGAAGATGACAAGGATCACGGCGCCCAGGCCGGAACAGGCCCAGACCGTCATTATGGGCCCAGATTGGCGCGGATCCCGGCCGGGGATGATGTCCGGTGGGGGGTCCACGATGGTCATATTGAGCATGAAGGTGGCCGTGGAATTGTCGAATTGGACGATCGCACGGATGGTGTCGTGGTCGCGATATGATCCCCGGTTGCGGTACTCCGTCGAGATATTGCCGTCGTCGTTCGTATGCCCGGACCGGTTGGAGAAAGTGCCACGATAGTCCGAACGGAACTCCACCACGGCGCCTTGCAGGGGAGTGCCGTTGTAGGTCACCGTCGCGGTCAACAACCGGGATTCCTCCCAGGTCATCACGGTGTTGTTGGTCCAAAGCGATATCTGCAACCGGGACCCGCCCTGTGCCAGGGCGCCATTCTGGGAGAGAGGCCCAGGCATGAGCAGGAGCAAAAGGACCAGCGTGAGTATTGCCGGCATTCTTGGGAACGCGGCCACGTGTCTTTCATGGCCCGGGCGGAATATGAACGTTGCGCAACCGTCTGGCAAATGCCATACGATTCAGGCAACCTTTTTAACCCGGCCGGCGAATATCAAAACGGGGGCTTTGGGCTGGTCAGCGAGCTTTGCTGCATACTGGGCGCCCTGCTCGTGCTTCCGCTGGTGGCGGGGATGATAATCATGCTGCGCCGCAAGCGCACCGAGCCCGGCTCCCGGATGGACAGCACGTTGACGGCCACTCTCATCGGGTGCTTCATCGGGGCGGTGGCGACGGGCACCGTGCTTTTCCTCGACGAGAGCCAGTGGGTCTACGACCTCGGGATGGCTCTCCTGGTCTGCCTGACCACGGGCGTGGGCGCGCTCTGCCTGGGGGATTCGGTCCTGAACCGCCAAAACACCAGGGGGATGGGAATCCTGGTCCCGGCCGCCGGCGCGGTTCTCCTGGTTTCACCGGCCGTGCTCCTTTTCAAACTGGACACCCGGTTCATTCTTCCCATCCTTTTTTTTGCTGGAATTGTGCTGGGAGTCCGGGGCTATTTCGACGCCTGGACGTCACCGAAACACGGGGCCGTCTATCTCATCGCCTCGGGGCTGGTGCTGGCCATAGCACCGTTGATCGTGGTGTCCCTCGCGGAGGCCATCACCATCCTCTCGGCGGACAAGGTGATCTATCACACCAATTTCGTGGGATGCCACATTGCGGCCATGCCGGTGCCCGGCACCTGGACGCTGATTCCCGCCACCCAGACCGCCGCCTTCTGGCTGGGAAACCTCTCGTACGCCGGCCTGCTGTCCGCCCTCCACTCCGCCAACCGCCGCCGGATGCTGGAAAAACTTGCCCGACAGGGCCATTTGCCGCAGGACATCAGGCTGAGGCTGGAGAACCTGCCCTACGCCCCTCCGCCGGCCATGGAGGACTACCTGAACCGGGGGCCACGGCAGCCCTGAGCGGCCTCACATCTTCTTGATGACGAGCTCCGTCAGGTCAATGAGCCGGTGCGAGTATCCCCACTCGTTGTCGTACCAGACGAGGATCTTCACGAAGTTGTCGCCCAGAACTGTGGTGTACTCGGCGTCCACGATGCCCGAGGCCATGTTGCCCTTGAAGTCGACGGAAACGAGGGGTTTCTCGCAGTACTCGAGTATGCCCTTGAGCCTGCCTTCGGCCCCGGCCTTGAGGGCGGCATTGATCTGCTCCTCCGTGGCCGCCTTCTTGAGCTGGACCGTGAGGTCGACGACCGACACGGTCTCGGTCGGCACCCTCATCGCATAGCCGTCGAACTTGCCCTTGAGCTCCGGTATGACGAGCGCCACGGCCTTCGCCGCGCCCGTCGTGGTCGGTATCATCGACCGGGTGGCCGCCCGCGCCCGGCGCAGGTCCTTGTGCGGGGCGTCCTGGAGCTTCTGGTCCATCGTGTAGGCGTGGATGGTGGTCATCAGGGCCTTCTCGATGCCGAAGCTGTCGTTGAGTATCTTGGCCGCCGGGGCCAGCGCATTCGTGGTGCACGAGGCGTTCGATATTATGTGGTGCTTCGCCGGGTCGTACCGGTCCTCGTTGACGCCCATCACGATGGTGACGTCCTCGCCCTTTGCCGGAGCCGATATTATGACCTTCTTCGCCCCCGCCGCGAGGTGTGCTTTCGCTTTTTCGGCCTCGGTGAACAGGCCCGTCGACTCGATTACGACCTCGACCCCCAGGGCCTTCCAGGGGAGCTGGGCCGGGTCCTTGACCATGAGCGCCTTGACCGCCTTTCCGTTGATGATTATCTGGTCGCCCTTCGCCTCGACCGTGCCCTTGAATATCCCGTAGGTGGAGTCGTACTTGAAAAGGTGCGCCAGGGTGGCGGCGTCCGTGATGTCGTTGACGGCCACTATCTCGACGCCCGGGTGCTCGAGCGCCGCCCGCAATGCCAGCCTGCCGATCCTGCCGAAGCCGTTGATGCCTATCTTGACCATACCGCGCCCTCCGCTCCCGGAAAGCGCCTGGAGGGACTTAAAAGTTTGGCGCGCCGTGAAAGCACTTGGCAATGCCGGGCCGCCCGGGCTACAAGCTCACCCAGGCGATGAACCCGATGACGCCCACCACCGCGGCGACCACGAGGACCAGCACCAGCTTCCAGATTATCGAGGCGATGCGGTCGGCGCTCTCGCCCTGGCGGGCCGCCTCGTACGGGTTGACCGGGGTCCCGTAATAATA